>ERZ827043.1498-NODE-1498-length-23517-cov-9.897877_pt1 | contig 23517 bp, 18 predicted proteins | sample MGYA00519923_ERZ827043 | MGnify/ENA primary metagenome ERZ827043 (study PRJEB31778, sample SAMEA3449251) | human gut metagenome | biome: human gut; feature: human-associated habitat; material: faeces | place: United Kingdom | collected 2010/2012 ...
AACGTAAGAAAGTGAAGTCATGGCTTAAATCCGTGTCGGCTTTTGCCAATACGGACGGTGGTAGCTTGTTCTATGGAGTAAACGATGACGGAGTGATTGTAGGTTTGGAGAATCCGCAAGCAGATGCTGACTTTATCAGTGAAATGATAAAGGCAAGACTTGACCCAGTACCAGAAGTACAACTTATCCCGATTGAACATGAAGGACGTACCTTGCTTGAAGTAAGAGTAAAGGCAGGAATGCTGACACCATATTATTATTATCAAGACGGAACACGTACAGCTTATACACGAGTAGGTAATGAAAGTGTGGAATGCAATTCGCAACAACTTCTTTCATTGGTATTAAAGGGTACGCACATGACTTGGGATTCGCTGCCTACACAAGTAGATGCCAACAAACATTCTTTCGTTATCCTTGCCAACACTTTCCGCGAGCAAACCCATCAGGAATGGAATGATAAGTATTTGGAATCATTCGGACTTGTCACATCTGACGGGAAACTGACCAATGCCGGATTGTTGTTTGTGGACAATTGCACCGTATTCCAATCACGTATTTTCTGCACCCGTTGGACGGGACTCTATAAAGACGATGCCATCAGTTCCGTAGAGCATCGGGCAAATCTCGTATTGCTTCTGAAATATGGCATGGACTTCATCAAGAACTATACCATGAGCGGGTGGGTCAAGATGCCGAACTATCGGCTGAATCTCCCCGACTATTCCGATCGTGCAATCTTTGAAGGGTTGGTAAACCATCTTATACATAGAGATTACACAGTAATGGGTGGTGAAGTACATATTGACATCTATGATGACCGAGTAGAATTGGTATCACCAGGAGCAATGCTTGATGGCACACAAATTCAAGACCGGGACATATACAAAGTTCCGTCCATGCGCCGTAACCCTGTCATTGCGGATATGTTTACTCAATTGGACTATATGGAGAAACGTGGTTCGGGCTTAAGGAAAATGCGGGAACTTACGGAGAAACTGCCTAATTTCCTTCCGGGCAAAGAACCACAATATCAAACGGAAGCAATTTCTTTCTATACCACATTCTATAATTTGAATTGGGGAGAGAACGGAAGGATACCTATAGAGGAAGTTGCCAACAGGGTAAATAGTAGCCTCGAAAAGTACTCTATCGATGAAGAATCTTCGGTGAAAACTTTCGGTGATTTACAGAAATCTTCGGTGAAAACCTTCGGTGATTTGCAAAATTCTTCGGTGAAACAAAAGCGATTGGGACGGACAGCACAAAGCATTCTTGACCTTGTTATATCAGATGGCTCTATATCTCAAGATAAGATGGCGGAAAAAATAGGAGTCAGTAAACGAGCCATTGAAATGCAGATTGCAAATCTAAAAGCCAAAGGTTTGCTTGTCAGAGAGGGAGCAGATCATGGTGGCTATTGGCGTATTGTAATTAATCCTAAAGCAGAAGAATAGACCTATGGGAATATATCTTATACCACTTTGTGTTATAGTTGCCATTTTGGTAATCGCCTTTTTGTTTGCTTCTTTACAGCAAGTAAAACATAAAACTCGATATATAGTGCTTTATGTAATAGCCATCATCATGCTATTTGCCGTTATTCCTATCAATGAATATTTGACTAAGTTTACGCAAATTTCAAGTGAAGAATACCTGCTTATTTTAATATTCGATATTGCGGTGGGATATTTTTGTATGTACATTGCCGGTTTACTGAAATTCAACCTTCTTAAACAAAAAAATCAAGCTTTAGAAAATGCCTTGACAGAAAAGCAACAAAAAAATGTAAATGCTCTATTAAAACATCAAAATGAAAAGCAAAAAACACTTCTCAAAGTGGAACTTGAATGGTTAACAGAAAAAATCAAAGTATTTACTGAGGAAGAGCAGAAAGCTATTCTTGCCTGTGCCTGCGCATTTGCAGAACATGACTTGATAATCGCTCCATCAATATCTATTCAGCAAAAAGAGACGTGTAGTCAGCAAGACCTTATGTATTTTGTTTGTTCTGCTTTTTTCAATATGGGAAAGAAGCGTAATGATATTGTAAGTTTCTTATATAAAGTTTTTCCTATCTATTTTCCTGCCGGAGAAAGTGTATTGGCTAAAAAAATGCCGGGACAGGAAAGGGTGAAAGAGAGAAGGGATAAAGAAAATCAATCCCAGTAGTTTTTACAAGATATACTATTAAAGTATATTTCAATATAGAGTCTTTTTTAAAATATATTGTTCATAAAAACATTATAATCAAAAATTACAACATTGCAATGGATAGAATAGAAGAAGTCAAAGACATATTGATGAAGATTCAGGCAGAAGATAGTGAATCTTTTGCTAAATTCTCTTCTGAGCATGTTAGTTGTTTCACTGAGGCAAATGGAAATTGGCTTTTCCCTGCTTTGTATGAGTTTTATACGGAAGAAGTTAAGAATCCAATGATTGTTGAACTGTTAAAAGAGTTAGGGATGCTTTTTCATAGTGAAAGTATAAAAGCTCCTTTCGCAGAAATTACCTCTCTTGACAGAAGTCTTTGTCTTGATGAATCTAAGGTATTTGAGTACATTATTAATCAACAAAGACTTGCATCAAAAGACATAAAGAATGTTGAATATTTGAAATCGCCATATAGGACAAAGACAGAAGTTCTTCCTTTCCGTCATATTTCGCCTATTGACTATGATTGGTTAATTATTGAATACGGCGGTATCGCACATCCTTATATTTTGGCAGACATAGCTGGAATTTTGATATATAGCCAGAAAATAGAAGAGTCATTCTGCTATTTACGTAGAAGCGTTAATCTCTTGACTGAATTCCCCAATAAGCACTGGAATAGTGAACTTGCGGTAACTGGTGCCGCTAATACATTTCGATGGCTAAGACTTATGTGTCAAGATGATATTGACTTGTCACGAAAGATATTCAAATACAATTATCTTTATTTGTCAAGAATGGCTTGTATAACAAGAGATAATTTGTTAGAACAGTCTGCGTATGTTAATCGAGCAGATTTAGTAAAGATGCCATTAGCACATACCTTTCTTCCATTTATAGGACAAAATCCTGATTTACTCTATATATCAGATTTGTACTATGCTCATTTCTGTAATCAAACAGCGACAGACGTTTCGATGATTACGAACAACAACTACTATATGAAGTCACTCACATATTATCGTAATGCCTCTTTGTGGCCTAATGATACTGGAGGTTATCTTGACATGACAGATGAAACATATGAACAGTTGGTAGAAAGAATACATAAAAATGCAATAATGAATGCTCATGAATATTGGAAAGAATTAAATAGAGGTGAAGATATCCTTACAGAATCTGATACAAATAGAATCTTTGCACTCATTAAGCAAGATTATAACAATAATTTCAATAGATTTCGCAATAATATATTAAATTTTAGCAAATATAAATCATGAAGTTTTTTGATTTTCTGTTTAACAAACCAAACGATGAGAGTGCTGTGGTGAATACACTTTCACCGATTGAGCAAGTAGTAAAAGAAAGTGTAGAGCATCTGAAAAAATGCTCAGGTACATTGACATCCGAAAAGTTGGAGGCAGAAGCTATAAATCTCGCTTCCTATATTTTTCTTCGAGGAAATGATAAAGTACAGTTTGATCTTGATTTCTTGACCAAAGGTCTAATAGACAAAATTCCGTCAGGAGATTATACTTTTGCTGATAAAGTGTTTCCGCTGATGGTAAAATATGGTGAAGGACTGTATACCGAAAAACATGCTTCATTTGGTAAGAACCAGGGATACAAACTTAACGTTACAATAGACCCAGATCTCGCAAGTTTCTTAAAGGGATATTATAAGAGTGTACATAAGGTCAATGGTGGTGAATCCAAATCGTCTATATCCAAATCAAATAATGCTCAAAAGGAAAGAGTCGATTTGGGATTATCATCTGGAATTCTATGGGCAACTTGTAATATTGGCGCATCGTCACCTTCTGAAATTGGTGATTATTTTGCATGGGGAGAAAAAGAGCCCAAAGATGCATACGGATGGGATACCTATAAATTGTGCCGAGGTTCATACAATTCAATCTTTAAGTATACCGAGACTGACAGAAAAAAAGTTCTAGATTCTCAGGATGATGTTGCAAAATCTGTGCTTGGCGGAGAGTGGAGGATTCCGACCAAAGAGGACATGGAAGAACTCGTAGAAGAATGTGAATGGAAGTGGACAAGTCTAAATGGTCAATTAGGATGGAAGGTTATTGGTTCCAATAACAATTACATCTTTCTTCCTGCATCTGGGGCAGCAAGTTCGTATAGAATAGCTGGCGTTAATGAATTGGGGAGATATTGGACAGCAACAAGAGATGACAGCAATTATTCAGCATATAACCTAAGATTCAAAGATGGAACAGATACTATTGTCGTGGTTGATGATACGCGATTCTATGGTAGGACTATTCGCCCTGTTATTGGTCAGCCTGTCAAACGAATAGTCAAAGAAGAACCAAAAGAAGAAGAGCAGGAAAAACTTCCATATCCGTTAAAGAAAATCACATTGGCATCATTGTTGAAAAACAGAATGACACAAAATATAACTTCTGCAACTTCTTATATACATACCATATTAGACATTTTAGGAATAGATCGAAAATACTATGAGAAGTTTAACGATGAAGACTTTATGTCAATTTACAACGCATTAGTAAAGATTGATGCATTAATACCGACCCAACTGGGACTAAGCCCTAACGCAACTCGTAATGCAGTTACCAGTAGAATTGCAGGACTATTGGCGCAATCTGTCTGTAAAGAAAACAAAGCAGATTATAATGACAATGATGCAAAATTTTATGCTCTTGGTGGAGAAATTATGTGGGAAATGGTCGAATGGCAATATATTATGATTTATTGTAACTTCAATACCGAAAAAGAAAAGAATAATCTTATAAAACTTGTTAACAATGCAGTAGAGAAAGCTATCATTAAGATGATGATAGAAAGCGAATACTCCCAATACGAACAACAGTGTATGATTGAAGGAGCGAAATCAATTATGTTAGATAAGATGGTTGGAGTCTCAGTCTATGGAATGCTTTCTCGTATATTCCCGACATTATTTTAACTAATTTTAATATCGTAATTCTGTAACTCTTCTATTTCATAAAGCTAAAGTAAAAAATCGGGTATGTCATCTGAACCGTGTCAGGCTGATGTCATACCCGATTGATAAAAGTCCTTTCAGAAAACTGAGATATAATGTCAGTCACAAGAAGAAAGTTTATGTATTATATCTCATACTTCTTTAACCACATTTTTAAAGTAAATAAGGAAGTCACTCAAATGAGTTATTGAAATCACGATTGTTTCATGGCTGATGAGCTGGATGTACTATATGGTAAAATTAACCTATAATATCCATTGAGTAACATCTCATTCCGTATCGAGTTTAGATTTTGTACAAGTGATTTTTATCAAATGTTGATATTGATCCTTCACCGCCCTATACATACAATAATGCGCAAAAGATTCTTCCTTATATTTCAGACTGCTAACAGAAGCAGCAACAGCCCACATCAAAATAATGGCTACAATAGCCACAACATATCGAAGTTTAATATGATGTCCCCGTATAAACAGTCCATTTATATTTGGTGGAATAATGCTTATTGGATGTTTCAGTTCGTTGATTTTTGAAAGCATCTCATCCTGCCGTTTTAATATGTTTTCTGTATTAATCTCAATATTAAGGCGATTGAGATTGTAATCACAAATGTGGGTATATATGTATTCAAGTAACCTTGATTTTTGCTTGAACAGTTCAATAAGTTTGGGGAACCATAGTGAAAATGGCAATGTATCCGGCTGTTGATTCCAAATGTGTTTCTTCACTACTGACAGTGCATCGTTCCAGCAAGTACAGAAGCTTTTGGCAACTCCATTATAAATGGTCTTTTCATCCAAATCCACCTTTATATGTTGCTCCGGTTGGTTTGGAGTTACATTCTGCCTATTAACGCATTCCTTCAATTCATTGATACTTTGACGCAAATTTGCGAGATTTGCAGCTACTACATCTTCTTTCATTATCTTCTACGTTTTGAGGTTTTATAAAAAGGTTCGTTTCTTTGATTATCCTTGTTCTTATCATCCCGCCATCCTTGTTCGTTACTAGTTCCTCCGCCAGCACTAGAAACAATTGCTTGATGGGGTTGCACTATAAGTTCTGTTGCCACATTACCCAATGTTGCGCAAAGACGGTTAAAACTTAGATCTGAATCAAGTTTAGAACCGGCAATGCTAAATTCATCCATACAAAAGGATATACCACGAATTTTATCAGAGTTTTCTGCATGATTAAAACGTACATCTATCCCCTTCTCTTTGAGAATACGGAAAAAGTCATGCCATGAGCGAGATACTGCCAACGCATCAAGAGTTGAGGAACGAAGATTATATTTACGTAATTGATGAGGACGCAAACGGCTCTTATTTCTAGCTTTGCTGTTTTTAGGAGCAAAGTAAAGTTTATACTCTTTGGTTAGAGCGCGACAGACTTTTACATTTCGTATCCGTTCGTTGCTATCAGAAATGAGATTACCGTCATTGTCTATCCGATTGAATACAATATGGCAATGTGGATGTTCCGTATCATGATGCCTGGCTATGATATATTGGGTATTGCGAATCCCCATTTGCTCCATCCATTTCTTGGCAATCTCCACCATAAGTGCATTTCCTTTTTCGTCATCGGGAAAACGGATGGTATCTTGCGGAGAGAAAGCAAGTGATACGTGTTTCACCGGACTTTTTACTTTCGGGCGCATAGAGGCTTGTACCTGAAAAGAATCTGCTATGGTTTTATTGTTGATAGCACAAACACCTTCATGTGCCAAAAGTATAGCACTCTTTTTCTTGTTCTTTTGGTCATTGGCGTAATTTACTATTCCTCCAAAATCGGCTCTTGTTTTAATCTTCGCTATCATGATTGTTATTCTTTACTTGGGTGATAATTCTGCAGACTTCTGATATAATAGAAAAGCATTGTTGTTTCACTGCTTCCAAACCATAGATGTGCATCTGATGGGCGATCTGGTTGACATTATTGGCTATACCGGAAAGGTCACGGATTGCCGACACCATTTCCGGACTGATGCGCTGACCGACTTCACAGCCCATTGCAGCCTGATGGCAAAATTCATTGACAGACAATCCAGCCTGTTGGGCTTTGGATTGTATATAGATATAGTCGGTCTCGGTAAACATTACCCGGAAACATTTTGTGCGTTTCTGGTAACTCGCCAACCTTGGGCGACCACCAAGTTTCTTTTCCTTCATACTTATATAAACTTTGATGTGCATAAATTGATTTTTTGAGAGTGGCAGTTCTATCCGCTTGCCGCATAGGTTTTAGTGACACTAAAACACAAACTTGCCACTCAAAAAATCTTCCTATATTTACCTTGTTCTATTCGGCTTAGTTTGCCATCTTTGATAAACGCTTCTATCCATTTGTTTGCCGTACTTCCATTTTCACCTAAAGCTAAAACAGTTGCGTCATAATCTTTTTTGGTAAATGTTTCTGGCAACATATTATAAAGGGTATTCCTTCGTGCGTAAATGCCCGTTTCTTGTGAAAGGGATTGTAGACGTTTGGACTGATTTCCTGACAAGTTTCGATAGATGAACACTGCATGGCAAAGCAAGGTTTCGCAGATACTCATAGCTATGGAATAGTCATATTTATGGCAAATCAATTGTATAGTCTTGTCAGAGGAAGATGATTCGTGAGGCATATTCTCCAAATGTCGGACAGCAGTCAACACCATCATTATACGATAGGCAATCAGCCCCATCCGTCGGACTACACCCTGCATCTTGTTATCTACTTCGTCGCAACATTCCTCATTCACCTGACTTAGATATTCTATAAAGTGTTCCTGCAAATCAGAGGGAAGAGAAAAGGAATAATTACCTTGTCTGACAAATTCTTCATGCAGATGGCAGAATTTATCCCCCATCAGTTTGAACATGGCATTTTTGGATTGGGAAATATCATTTGTGGCAAACACGTTTCTTATACCTCTTTTGAAACGAATGATATAAAAACAGAAACGGCTCATCAGACCGTTTTCCGCATCTGGTATCAATTTTCTTACCTGTTCGGGAGTTCCAGCCAAAGCGACTGACACTCTTGGATTGTTGACTTCGCAATATTCCCTGTCCTTGCGGCGGCTTAAACTGACTAACTCATGGTGAAATGCCTTTCGTAATACATCTGAATAATTACCATAGTCCGACTTCAAAGTCTGGCTTAATGTGTCACCTTCCGATTCAAATAGTAATCCGATTCCGTCATTATCTCCCAATATCTTCAGGAAAGAACTTGCGCTACTGTTGGCAGGAATGACAAGCATTCGCATAGGCGGTTCAGTTGGTATGGTCATTCCACCATCTTTCTTACCTTTGATGTAAGCGTTCATTGCTTCCTTGTACTCCTGCTCCAATCGTTTGGAAAGTTCATGCAAATTACGATTGATAGGTGCTACAAGTTCCCGGCATAAAGTCAACGCACCTTTCCCCATACCGGCATCTGCCACTACAAACAGATAAAGGTTCGGATAAACGATGCGTTCATCGTACACTCCACAAATATTGTGAAAGCAGACAGACAAACACACAATCGTCCCAATCAATATTGTATCACGGTCATCCAGCGATATAGAATTGTTGACAACCTCATTTAGAAAAGAGGGAAGATGATCGAATACACACTCAGGAAATGCCGGAAGTTCTTCCTCTGACTTTATCCATTTACCCGTTTTTCCATTTTGGATATTTGGCAAAATGGATAAATGTTCTTTGTTGAATGGAGCCAGTGAGATTCCGGCTTGGTTTGCAAGATGGAAGAAAGAACGAATGGTAATACCTTGTCCCTTGGATTGCAGACAATGTGTATATTGTTTGTCGGTTTCTTCCCTTTGATAGTTAGGGTAAAACCTGCTAATGCGGTGATAATACTCTCGTCCATTTTCTCCCAATCCGTCCACAAGCGCAAAGCCCAATTCTACCCAATCTTTATAATTGGGTGTTATATCAATGGCACGCTGCTCTATTTCCCGGACAATATGTTCCACATCTTCCTCCACCTTATTATATAGTGGAGTGATACTTGGCATATCTGTTTGCTGTATTTCAGAAGGGACATTCTCCCAATCTTGGGCGAAAAATATTTTCTTCGACATCATCTTTGTATTTAGGGTTAATATATGCTTGTGGATCATGTGGCAAAAAACATGAACGAGCAACGTCACTTCCGGACATATCTACCAACGGCAAGCCTGTTGCTTTGATACAGTTGGTAACAGCCTTAAAGTACCGGGAATGTTCCCAGCCTTTCAAGTCAACGGGTATTATCCATTTTAATCCATTACCGGATGGACTGACAAATAATAGCTCCGTATCGAAATACTCATGGTTGAGTAACTTTTGCTTTAGTTCCATAATATTTTCCACATGATCAAAATCCAGACATATCAATCCGGAGTGCATTATCAGTTCACTCTCATTCCGCTTACGGAATAGTCCAGAAAAGGTACAATAGTCAAAATGGGTGGCTTTGTACCTTTTGGCTTCAGGAGAAGTTGCCATCAGACGCAAGGCTTCGGTCTGTGGTTGTGCATAATGCCCGGTAATATAGCGGTACACATCCACAATACCTACAGCTCTTATCGGTTCGATGTTCTGGATGGGCTTACGAAAGAATGAAAAACAATAATCAGTCGTTCCCATCATCTGATAATCTTTTTGGATTCAACAAATCGTCTGGCTTCCTCCATCAATTCATCCTGTGTCTTATGCGATTTGTTCTTCAACCAGTCATCAATTTCTGATTGTAGAAAAGCCAGAGCCTTATTTATTTTATGTACGGGGATTTGTTTGGCTGAAACCCATCCATAAACCGTTTGCTTGGCAGGATGCGATGGTAGATAAGCACAAAGCTCGTCTATATCCATCCACTTGGGTGAATTACTTGCCTGCTTATTCTGTAGGGCATTTACTTTAGATTGTAGAGCCTCTACGGACTCAATCAGGTAGGACAATGCATTTGGCATCTCCTCCAACGAATTTACTTTATAAGCCATATCTTTCGTATTTTAGAGTTAATGCCGCAAAAGTATATGTATGTTTATGGGTGCTAAATAGGTGCTTGAAAGCCACCAATTACCCACTCATTCACCACCGATAGATTTAATTTTCATTAACACAAAAGGATAATAAAAGAGGGAGCAAACTCTTTTTATAGTAAAATGCTCTCCATTGAGAGTGTCTATGATGCAAAATACCCCTCAAAAAGCAGGTGCTTAATGAGGGGTAAATTATGATGTGTTTATGATTCTTTGTTATAAGTCATTGATGCTCAAGGGTGGAAGTTTCCACCATGACCTACAAAGTCAAATTTTCGATGTGTAATGTATTAGCTGCTTTTTCTTTCTGTTCGTTCACGCTGGGCATATAAATCTGGGGGCTAATGTTTGTATGCTACATTAAAGATTTAGCTATCTGGTAAAATTTTTTATAGTGAATCAAGTAGGTGGAAAAACGAAGTATTTTTCCTTCTACACAATTATAGGTTATGTTGTATATAAATCATTATAGACTTATTTACCTATATTCTATCATTATAGACTATTTAATCTATAATCTTTGGTAAAAAAATTCATACCAGTAAAAAATACCCCTCAAAAATCCGGTGCTTAATGAGGGGCAAATAACGATAAACATGTAATTACTTAACCTGAGTTGCTGAATTGCAATAGTCGGAATTTCTGCCTTGACTTATAAATTCAGGTTATCTATATGCAGCGTATTAGCCGCTTTTTCTTTCTTCTCGTTCACGATATGCGTATAAATCTGCGTGGTTCTGACATTTGTATGACCCATTAAATCTTTTATGGTATATATGTCAACACCATTTTCCAGCAATAGTGAAGCGAAGCTGTGGCGGCCACAATGGAAAGTAACATGCTTCTTGATGTCGGATGCTTCTATCCATACTTTCAGAGGACGTGAAATCCAAGAAGCATCTGTCAATCCTTCAAAAACGAGAGATTCTTCATCGCTTGGGCGTTCACCACATAGCTGAAGGGCTTGTTGGGTGATAGGCTTATAATCGGGTACTTTCGTTTTTTGTTGTACAACGACCGCTTGCCAAGTACCCTTACTTGTTTGCTGGATTTGTTTCCATTTCAAAGTTTGGATATCACCATGCCGTAATCCTGTAAGAATTGAAAACAAGAACGCACGTTTCAAAACCTCATTCTTACAAGGTGTATTAACCAACATTTGTACCTCATTCATAGTAAGGGCAACACGAGGTTTCTCAATGCTTGTTATTCCTTTGACTTTTGCACTGATGTCAACTGTCAGGTATTCATCAACGAACGCTTGTTTTAATCCAGCCTTGAGTATAGAGAAATAGGTGGACGCCGTGTTTTGTGAAATAGTTCCTTTCTTAGTGCCACCCATTGGAGCACGGAGAAAGAACATCTTAATATCTTCAAGCAACTTAACGGATATGTCCTTAAATGGGATTAGTTGTCCTTGAGAATAAATCTTCAACAATTCACCCACTCGCCTCCAGTTAACTATAATTGAATTGGAACTATTAGGATGTCGTTTGCTGATAATACTATTGAAATACTTGATAAAGTCCTGTTCGCTCCGTTCATTTTGTGCAGCGATTTCATTCTCTTTATCCGTATATAGAATTGCGCTATCGTATTCATGTTGCCTTAACTTACGCACATTGTCGGCATAGATACAAGCCTCTTGATCTATCGTTGAACGGCATTGGATGATTCCATTCAAATCACGTTTAGGTTTATAATTGAATGTTCCATCCGGCAAGATTCGTGCAATGGACGATTTGTCCCAAATTGGTGTGGATATAGTCCGGTTAATTGATTCAACCACACGACTTGCCCGTTTAGAGCCTCGCTTGTAAACCGGGTATGATTCTATAATCAGATACCACTCATCTTTATAATTTGATTTTCTGAGTTTGACGGTTACTTTAGTGTTTGGTAATGCTTTCTTCATAATGACTTATATAATTTATCAATTTCAGATTTGGGAACATAAACATAATTACCGATTTGGCGTGTAGGAATAGAATGACGCCGTATGTGCTTAAAGACACTACTATCATTGATATGAAATTTCTTTGCAATCTCTCCGATAGTATAACAATCTTTTGGTTCAAAGGATAATGTTTCCTTTTTCCTCTTTTTACTCCTGTTCTTTGCTTTGAAGTGTTCATCCATATATTGCCGACTAAGGCGTGTCAGACGTTGACCAAAATTGTATGATGGTATAGAGCCTTGTCGTATCATGCGATAAAGTACATCCTTACTAATACCGTAAATCAACATAGCTTCTTTAACCGTTAGAAATCCCTTGCTGGATGGTATTCGTCTAATTAATGCTTGACGTATTGCTTCTTTCTCTTTTGCGATTTGTCTTTTCTTGTATGCTCGTTTGGAACAAGCAGGGCTACAATACTTTGACATCAATGTGGGAGGAGTAAAGATTTTACCGCACTCCTCGCAACATCTTTGGATGGTGTAATTTCCTCTTGGCATATTCTTCTCGTTATAAATGGTTTATATCAATTTAAGTTGTATCTTATCGCCAAATAAGACGTGTCGCAAATATGTTGCAAATAAGAGATAAAAAAGCCTATAGAAAACACATAGAAACCATGAACCCTATAAATGCAAAAAGCGTGCAACTCGTTGAGCTGCACGCTTTTGCTTATTGTTTATTATTTGTTTACTTATCGGAATCATTTGACTTCCTCAAAGATAATCATTACTGAATATCAATACATTATATATTGCTTGGTACAGATATGATTACTTTGCTCCAGTTACTACATATTTAAGCCTTAGAAAAAGCAGAAAAACCGCCACAGGAAAACTTTAACTTAGTTTAACTATGCTATTTTGTGTGATTTCTGTTTTCTCTTGTTTTCAAATAGTCTTGGATATTTTCTCTTGTTATGGTTTTGCTTTCAAAAATCACTGATTACTATGTGATTGCAAAAATACACCTACGATTTGTCTATCGTTTTTTATGAAAATCTATTGTACCTTTGCATAGGGAAAATAAACAATAATAGGTATGAAGCAAAAACAAGATATACTTCACTCTCTGATAATCGAGGTTACTATGGTGCTATTAGCTTCAATGATAGCGTTTCAAGTATGCAATATGCTTGGAATACGAATGAGTTTGATTCCATTAGTTATGGTCATCGGATATGTCATACAAAAACTACTACACCATCTTTGCATTATCTTAGCAAGGTATCTTGTTGATGCAATTCCTCCATCATTGCTAATATCTGTCAAAAAGTGTGTGAGTAAAAAGACACAGCCTTTAGCGTATTCACCTACCTCAAACAATGAAGAAGTCCAGAAAAAGCGACTGGAGCTATTTCATTATGAATACCAACGTGAGCAACAACAATACCAATGGCAAAAAGAAAGAGAAGAAGATGAAAAATTGAATGCTATCCTGAGATACACACGAGATACATTTAAACGGTTTGATTTGGAGGAAATAGAGATTTACCAAATATGCGAATCTGTCCGCTATTTTGCAATTAACCGTCAAGTGCTTTCTGCAACCGAAATTCATATCAAGAAGCGCACGTCCCTCACTCAAATCTCGTTGAAGAACTTTGCTTGGAATATCGCTTTTCAATATAATATAGGTAGAGATATGACTACATCATTTGTAATGGCGACATTTGCAGAGTGGTTTGCCAATTCCACATTTGATACTGTTAGAAAGAATCTGCGTACAACCACAGGACGGCATAAGATTGAAATAGACGAAAATATTTTGGCAAAGTACAATGTGCAGACCCATTAGCAAAATTAAATTTATGCATGTTTCGCATAATAAGATTAGGCCAACCCCTTATCATATATGACATTCAATAGTTCGTTTGCTAGTTTGGTATCTGAAATTTTAATGATACTGTCTTCTTCTGTTGAATATCCAAGAACATTAATACTACCATACCAGATGGCCGTTTTATCAATGATACAGGCGCATAACGATAGTTTTGGAACAATCCTTATGAATAACCCTTGATTCTTTAGATACTCGGTTTGTTCGTTCTCGGTTGTTGTAAAAATAGCAACATCAATACCATTTGCCTGAAGTTCAAGCAAGTTTTTTATAAGCGCGTTCCGCTCTACACGGTAAAGTCTTGGAGATGATATTACAACAGATTGATTTGAGCTTTTCATTTCTTGAACAATGGGATAACGGAACGTATTCCCATTGAAGATTTGCCCTTCACACGATGATAAATGCAAGTCCTCAGTCGCATCAAATAAAGTCGATACTTCTTTCGTAAGAACACGATAACCAATGGCTGAATATCCCTTTAGCCGTTTACGATACATACTTTCGCACACAGGTTCGTGTATGTCAATATAATCATAAATGCGAACATCTGTTTTACCTTCATTCTCTCTATGCAATCGACCTGCATATTGGGCAACCAATCCTTTCCACGAAATAGGAAGAGCAAGAAATAGTGTATCAAGCCTTGGATAATCAAAGCCCTCTCCTACATATTTTCCTGTAGCGACTATTACAAGAGGAGCGTCCCGTGGAATATCCTGTAGTTTTTGTATAATTTCACGTTTATGTTTGCTCGTACCCTCTCCTGTAAGTTTTATAACATTAGCTACTTGTGGTTCAAGCATTTTCGTAATCAACTCGACATGAGAAGTTCTACTTGTCAGTATAATTGGTGTACGACCTGAGGCTACTGCGTTAAGAACATCTTCTATGATGAGATTATTTCGCATCTCAGATTCCGCAAGTGATTGTGAGAGTGCCGTAAATGTATGTTTGTCGTCTGTAACGGGTCGATACGAAGTAAACCTCGGCACAAGATAACGTTGAAACGATTGTTTTTGTATCTGTGCCTTAGCATCAACTGAAAATCGAATCGGGCCACATTGCATAAAAATAATTGGCTGTAGTCCGTCTTTGCGAATTGGAGTGGCAGTAAGCCCATAAACATAATGAGCCGTAACGTGTTTTAGAACATTTTCAAAAGTTATTGAAGATACATGATGACATTCATCAACAATAACCATTCCGTAATCTTGTACAAAAGACTTGACTTCACCATCTTCAAAGCAAGATTGCATAAGAGCCACATCAACAACTCCATGCAATGTATTTGAAGTTGAATCAAGACTTCCGACTGGAGAAAAGACTTTCTTTCTACCACGTTTCTTAGGTACGTTATCCTCTATGAAATCAATATCAAGAAATTCAGAAAGGCGTTCGTGCCATTGCATAAGCAATGCTTTAGAATGTACCAAGATAAGTGTATTTATCTTTCTTTGGGCAATCAATGCTGCCGCTGTAACAGTCTTTCCAAAAGCGGTTGTTGCCGACAATACTCCATTTGTATGGGGCATAAGTGAATTAATGGCTTCTAACTGCTCATCACGTTCTTTACCCTTAAAGGCTATCGCAATAGATTTGCCATGGTTGGTTTTATCAATTATTTCATAATCAATACTTAGAGAAGACAACATGGCTATTATAGCCTCTTCGCACCCCCGAGGCATAACAAGAAACTCATCATTGAAATCAGCGCGACAGATAATGCGAGGAATGTTATATGTTGAAATACGCATTGCCTGCTTACTGTAAAAATCAGGATTCTTGAAGGCGGCAAATCGCTTCAACTGATTAATCACCTTGCTGGAAATTGAACTTAATGGGATATAAATATTGTCGGATTTGTTGATTTTAAGTTTACTATCAAAGTCTGTCCGTGCGACTTCTTGTACAATAGGTATTTCCCAAGGCTTTGCTTCCGAAGATGTGGCTAATGCTCCAAAATCCTCTTGTTGATGTTCAACCAACAATCTATCCACGACACATTCGTCAATTCTCTTGACATTGTACAAATATGCCCATTGGTCTTTGAATGGAAGAAATTTATCATCAACAAAAACGCTGTTTCCCACTTTTCTTGCTCCACCTTGTAATGGTAGTGCTATTAGATTTCCAAATCCTCCTTCCGGTATTCTATCTTGGTTTGGAAAGAAACGGTCGTATGAATCAAAAGAAATTCTTCCATTCCGCTTCATAGCTTCCGTAAGAATGATATTACCAAACCGTCTCACTTTAATAGCTGGAATCGCATCAGTGAAGAAGACCCATACATGTGCTCCATTTCCAGACCTTGAACGCTCAATGCTACATGGGACATTCCAATCTCGACAAACAGAAACGAATGCCAACACATCATCCTTATATCCGTGAGTGCAGTTTTTGTCATCAAAATCAGCGCACAGAAAAGAGCATTTATTATCCGGAGTGATGACATACAGGCCGATAACATCACATCCGTTTTCGTCTTTACCTTCCAAATGACGATATATGTCTTGGTTTGTCAATGACGCAAAATTACGGTTGGGACATTCCGTACATTTATGTTTTTTCTTGTCGCATATTCCTCTACGCCATTCGTTGATACAGACTGGTTGATAGCCACCTTTTTCTGTGGTTTTGCTGAACCATCGTCGTGCAAATACATCATCCCTTCCTTTGAAAAAGCTATGGAATAATTCTATTTTCTCATCAAGAGAGAAATATACAGGAGGAAATGAGATAGAAGAGAATACTGATTCCTCATCCATTCTGTTTGTAGTAGAATAGGCAATGCCGTATTGCCGAAGGATTGATTTCAATTCTTCGTTTTCCGCAAGAAGGCTGTCGTATTTTCTGACAAGTGTGTCGTATTTCTCCTTAAAGTTATCCATCATACGCTTAGAGATTCTTTTGACACTTACAAAAATACGAAAAAGGACCCAGACTATTGAATATAATTCACTATATTTGCAGAATAAAATTACATCTAAGAATGAAGCTAAATAGAATAAAGGCAGTCTTGACAGACAAAGGTATCTCGCAGACATGGCTAGCCAAACAACTTGACAAAAGTTTTAGCATGGTTAATGCCTATGCTTGTAATAGAATCCAGCCCAATTTGGATACGTTACAGCAGATTGCGGAAATACTTCAAGTGGATTTAAAAGAATTGATAACGGACAAAAACGAACGTCAATAGCGTTTGTCGTTATCAATTATTTTTACACTACAACTTCTGATAATATAAAAATATAGGAATATATGACACCGGAAGAAAAAGCTCGAATTAAAATTGACCAATGGCTGACCGAAGCCGGTTGGAAAGTTATAAACCGAGAAGAATATGAACCGACTTGTACGGCTGTAGCCATAAGGGAAGGATTGCTAAAAGGTAATCTTGAAGCCGATTATTTCCTTTTTATAAATGGAAAGGCTGTTGGTGTGCTTGAAGCCAAGCGTGAAGAAACGGACGCTTTCTCGGCAAAAGTGTGTGAGCAAGCTGCACTATATGCTAAAAGTGTACCCAATATCTACCAAACGTATCAGAAGCCATTACCCTTTATCTTTACCTCCAACGGCAAGGAATTATATTTCTGTGATTTTCGCGAAAAGGATGCTTGTTTCATCCAAATAATGACTATACCCACACCGCACGAACTGGTTAAGAAGTTGGGAATAAATGATTATTTTGCCGGACTACCTACTCTGCGCAAAAAAGGGTTGCGTAATTGCCAATATGAAGCCGTTACAGAACTGGAGAAAAGTTTTCGCACAGGTCAAAATCGTGCATTGATGGTTCTTGCCACAGGTGCAGGTAAAACATATACGGCTTGCCTTGCTGCATATCGTATGTTGTCATACACTCCTATGCGCAGAATCTTGTTCCTTGTGGATAGGAACAATCTTGGAAAACAAGCTGAAGGAGAGTTTGGCACATTCCGATTGACTGAAAACGGTGATGCTTTCAACACAATATTCACTGTCAACCGTCTTCGTTCTGCTTCCATTCCTGCTGATAGCAATGTAGTTATATCAACCATACAACGCCTTTTCTCTTTCTTGAAAGGAGAAGCCATAGAAGATACGGATGATGATGACGACAACGAACTAACGGAAGAAGTCGCCTTGCCTGATAATCCGAATTTGCCCCACGATTACTTTGACATGATTATCATAGATGAGTGCCACCGCTCTATCTATGGAAACTGGCGCAAGGTACTCGAATACTTTGACACGGCAAAACTAGTGGGACTGACGGCAACCCCTATTCCAGAAACAATAGCATTCTTCAATAACAATCGTATCGTCAACTATACTTTGGAAAAGAGTATTGTGGACGGTGTAAATGTGGATTGCCGTGTATATCGCATCAAGACAGAAGCTACCGAAAACGGTGGAGCTATATTGGAAGGAGAAAAAGTAAAAGAGGAGACTCGCTATACAGGAGAGATAAAAACAATCAGCAACAAAGAGACAAAGACCTACACCAATAAAGAACTGAACCGAAGCATTATCAACCCGGCACAAATCAAACTAATACTCTCCACTTATCGTGATGCGGTCTATACCGAGATGTTCAACGACCCACAGCGTGAACCAAATATGGACTATCTGCCCAAGACTTTGATATTTGCTCTCAACGAAGCCCATGCCACCAACATAGTGCAGATAGCGAAAGAAGTGTTTGGACGTACTGATGACCGTTTCGTTCAGAAAATCACTTATTCGGCAGGAGATAGCAATGAACTGATACGACAATTCCGAAACGATAAGGATTTCCGTATTGCCGTGACTTGCACATTGGTTGCAACAGGTACGGACGTAAAACCGCTGGAGGTGGTGATGTTTATGCGTGATGTAGAGTCCCAATCTCTTTATGTTCAGATGAAAGGTCGTGGCGTGCGTACCATCGGAGATGAGCAGCTACGCAATGTTACTCCAAATGCCTTTAGCAAGGATTGCTTTTACTTGGTGGATGCTGTGGGTGTTACAGAACACGAAAAGACTGTCCCTACAGCAACTGATGAGCCTACGACAAAGACCATTACCCTCAAAGAATTATTGGAACGGATTAGTCATGGTTATATCCCCGATGAATATCTGAAACGGCTTGCAGCAACACTTGCCCGAATCTATAACAGAGCTGATAATTCTCAACGAAAAGAGTTTGAGAACTTGGCTCACGGTGATATGAAGGAATTGTCGGCAAGAATCTACACTGCGCTTGAAAACGACACACTTCCTCCTTTTATAAATGCAAATGAACCCAATAGCGAACGCAAAGGATTGGTTTCTCCACTTGCAAATCATGCGGATGCCAGAAGATATTTGCTTATCCTTGCTGCCGGATTTGTCAATACATTGATGCCGGGCGAGGACACGCTTATCTCAAAAGGTTTCTCCGTAGAAGAAGCAAAAAGTACGACGGAGGCATTCGAGGAGTTCTGCAAAGAACATAGTGACGAGATAGAAGCTTTACGCATTATATATAATAATGAAGGAGAGCCAATCACTTATTCAATGTTGAAGGACTTGGAGAATAAACTCAAAATGGCGAATAACCATTTTACGTCCAAACAACTTTGGAACTCCTATGCCATAGTCAATCCAGCGGTTGTAAGACGTTCCACAACAAAGGAAGAAAGTGATGCCCTGACCAATATCATACAGTTGGTTCGTTTCGCTTACCATCAGATTGAAAAATTGGATAGCGTGGTTACCACCTCCAAGCAATACTTCAACTTGTGGCTGGGACAAACGCAACGTAACATAACAGACAAACAGCGAGAAGTAATCAGCCGCATTGTAGATTATATTGCATCCAATGGAGCTTGCACTATTAGAGACATCCGAGAGGACGATGCAACCCAAGCGGCTCAAATGATACGAGCCTTTGGTAATATGCAGAAGGCAGACGAGGCTTTGCACTCACTTTACACATTTGTAGTTTTAAGAAAATCAGCATAATATAATGGCAACAAATAACGCAACAGAGCAGTCGCTCACAAAAAAGGTTTGGAATTTGGCAACAACCCTTGCCGGACAAGGCATCGGCTTCACCGACTATATCACCCAACTGACCTATCTTCTGTTTTTGAAGATGGATGCCGAGAATGTAGAAATGTTTGGAGAGGAATCAGCTATACCCACCGGTTATCAGTGGATGGACTTAATCTCTCTTGACGGATTGGATCTGGTCAAGCAGTATGAAGATACGCTAAAGCAGCTCAGCGAACAAGAAAACCTAATTGGCACAATTTATACCAAAGCCCAAAACAAGATTGACAAGCCCGTTTATCTCAAAAAGGTTATCTCGATGATTGATGAAGAGCAGTGGCTCATCATGGATGGAGATGTAAAGGGTGCTATCTATGAAAGCATTTTGGAGAAGAATGGTCAGGATAAGAAGAGCGGAGCCGGGCAATACTTTACGCCTCGTCCATTGATTAAGGCAATGGTAGATTGCATCGCTCCACAAATGGGCGAAACGGTTTGTGATCCGGCTTGTGGTACTGGAGGTTTCCTGCTGACGGCATACGACTATATGAAAGATCAATCCGCCAACAAGGAAAAGCGTGACTTTCTGCGTAACAAAGCTTTGCATGGAGTAGACAATACACCATTAGTTGTAACGCTTGCTTCCATGAACCTCTATCTGCATGGTGTCGGTACAGACCGAAGCCCGATTGTATGCGAGGATTCTTTGGAGAAAGAGCCTTCCACGCTTGTTGATGTGATTCTTGCCAACCCTCCTTTCGGCACTCGTCCGGCAGGTTCGGTAGATATTAACCGTCCCGATTTCTATGTCGAGACAAAGAATAACCAGTTGAATTTCCTCCAGCACATGATGCTGATGCTCAAAACAGGAGGACGTGCTGCGGTGGTATTACCCGATAATGTTCTTTTTGAAGCCGGAGCAGGTGAAACTATCCGCAAACGCTTGTTACAGGATTTCAATCTTCACACCATCCTGCGCCTACCCACCGGTATTTTCTATGCTCAGGGAGTGAAAGCCAACGTATTGTTCTTTACAAAGGGGCAACCCACTAAAGAGGTTTGGTTCTATGACTATCGTACCGATGTGAAGCACACTTTGGCAACCAATAAATTGGAACGACATCACTTGGATGATTTCGTTTCCTGCTACAATTCCGGTAACTTAGCCGAACGAAAAGAAACATACGATGCCGAGAATAATCCACAAGGGCGTTGGCGCAAATATGCTGTGGACGAACTATTGGCTCGCGACAAAACCAGTCTCGACATCACTTGGATTCGTCAAGGTGGCGAAGTGGACGACCGCTCATTATCGGAACTAATGGATGAGATAAAGGAGAAAAGCGATACTATCAGCAATGCCGTGGCAGAGCTGCAAAAGTTATTGGCAAATATAGAGGAGGACTAAATTTTATGGGCAAAGACATCATCACAAACAATCAAGAAATAAACAACTTGTTTCAAAAAGTTGTTGACCTTATCACTCAGGCAAGGAAACGTGTGGCGACAACAGTCAATATCGCTGAAGTCTATACAAAATTCCATATTGGCCAATATATAGTAGAATATGAACAAAAGGGAGAGATTAGAGCTGAATACGGAAAGACTGTACTGAAAGAACTCTCTAAACGTCTGACTGACAGATTAGGAGACGGTTGGGGATATTCAACTTTAAAAAACATCAAACAGTTCTATTTAGTTTATGCGAAAAGGCTAAACACTGTCGAGCCAATTGAAAACAGCAAACTTAGGTTGCAAAATGAGGAAAGGAAATACGATCAAGATTTAGTGCAGGATAAAAAGGACAAACACTGTTTAGCCTTTTCAGAAGAATCATTTACTCTTTCGTGGTCACACTATCTAATATTGATGCGTATAACAGACCCAATGGCTCGAAGATTCTATGAAATTGAGTGCCGACAACAAGATTGGAGTGTGCGACAACTCAGCCGGCAAGTGGCATCTTCGCTTTACGAACGTCTTGCGCTCTCACGTAACAAAGACGAGGTGATGCGGTTGGCACAGGAGGGACAAACCCTTGAAAAGCCATCTGACATTATCAAGAACCCCATTACATTAGAGTTTCTTGGTCTAAAGCCTGATGCTGTATACTCGGAAACTAAACTAGAGAATGCCATTATCAGCAAGATGCAGCAATTCCTATTGGAACTTGGCAAGGGATTTCTTTTTGAGGCTCGTCAAAAGAGATTTACATTTGATGAACAACATTTCTATGTTGACTTAGTGTTCTACAATCGCTTGCTACAATGTTATGTGCTTATAGACTTGAAGATAGAGAGACTTACCCATCAAGACTTAGGACAGATGCAGATGTATGTCAATTATTACGATCGCCACGTCAAACAAGATTTTGAAAAGCCGACAATTGGCATCCTGCTGTGTAAGGAGAAAAACGATGCACTTGTGGAACTTACCTTACCCAAAGATGCCAATATATACGCCTCGGCATATCAGCTCTATCTCCCTAACAAAGCTCTATTGCAGGCCAAGGTAAAGGAGTGGATTGAAGAGTTTGAAGAGAGTGAAGAAGAGAAACAAATAAACAAAAACTAATTGTGCAGCCAAGAACTGCACAAACTGTCCAACCAAAAATTGGACAAATAGATTAACTGGTATGGATACTAAGAAATTACGTCAAAAGATACTCGACCTTGCCATTCATGGTAAACTCGTCCCTCAAGACCCGAATGATGAGCCTGCATCTGTTCTCCTTGAACGTATCAAGGCAGAAAAGGAGCGACTGATAAAAGAGGGTAAAATTAAAAAGAGCAAAAAGTCTACAAAGGCTTCTGATACGCCCCATTATGAGAACGTACCGTTTGAGGTACCAAGTTCGTGGGTGTGGACAACTTTGGGAGAAATTAGTAATTATGGCGAATGTAATAATGTTTCCGTTGATAGCATAACCGATGACGACTGGGTTTTAGAACTTGAAGATTTAGAAAAGGATACAGCAAAAATCATTCAAACACTTTCTAGATCAAAAAGAAGTATTAAAGGAGTACGGCACAGATTCAACAAAGGAGATATCCTATACTCTAAATTACGCACATATCTGAATAAGGTCTTGGTCGCACCACAATCAGGATATTGTACAACTGAAATAATGCCATTCAATTCATACTGTAATGTTTCTTCATATTATCTTAATCATGTACTGCGTTCGGCATATTTTCTTGACTATACGCAACAATGTGGATATGGTGTTAAGATGCCACGCTTGAGTACAACAGATGCTTGTAATGGCATGATTCCATTGCCACCTCTTGCTGAGCAAAAGCGTATTGTGAAAGAAATTGAACACTGGTTCTCTTTGATTGACGTTATAGAAAGTGGAAAGGAAGATTTGCAGGCAACCATCAAGCAAGCCAAGAGTAAGATTCTTGACCTTGCCATTCACGGCAAACTCGTACCACAAGACCCAAACGATGAACCTGCCTCAGAACTGCTCAAACGCATCAACTCGAAGGCAGAAATCACTTGTGATAACGGGCATAAGTGGAAGTTGCCTCAAAGTTGGTGCTGGGCAAA
>ERZ827043.1501-NODE-1501-length-23409-cov-2.824099_pt1 | contig 23409 bp, 8 predicted proteins | sample MGYA00519923_ERZ827043 | MGnify/ENA primary metagenome ERZ827043 (study PRJEB31778, sample SAMEA3449251) | human gut metagenome | biome: human gut; feature: human-associated habitat; material: faeces | place: United Kingdom | collected 2010/2012 ...
TTACATGGTAGAGCTGGAAATATTGATGAAGTAGATTACAATAATCCAGATTCAAAGAGAAGAATATTCCCAACTAAATGGTATGATAAACAAGAACCATTTGAATTTGAATTTGTTGTTAATACTCCAGCTGGATTACATAAGATATTTGATAATTTAATTATTGTTTCTAATAATGTAGAACCAGAATCTCTTGAAATAGAAATTGTTGGAGATGTGTACGATTTTGATAAAGAAAACATTTATTCTTCTATTAAAAAGGGAGAAAGTATTACAAATGTTTTTCCTAAGATTTTGTTAGATGAAGATGAAGATAAGAAAAAGGAATATTATACAACAGTTACATGAGATAATATGCGTAATGAATATTCGTTATTAGTACATCAAGATTGTTTAAATATTAAAGAGTATGGCAGAAGATTAGGAAATATATATTATAATCATGATATGTGGTATACAGTTATTCAGCCAATATATTATGAAAATGATACTCTTAAATCTACAAGAGTGAGAGATAAATATGCAATTATTAGAGTTCGATATAATGGAACTCAATTAGCCACTATCTCTGCATTACATACAATAATGACGCAAGGATATGTATAAATATAGAAAAATAAATAAGTTGATTACTGGAGGAGAAGTTGCAGGAATTATGGATGTAGACATGTTTAGTAAAATTAATAAGAATTTTATGCCTGGCATTCCTAAATCTGACTTTATGAAAAAATCTTCAACTACAATCCAGCAAGATATGCCAAAGATTAAAAACTCCACTTCTTCATTAAATCAAACAAAACCGACAAGTGGATTTGGGAACTTTATGGGTTCTACAGGTATGAACATAGCTTCTCAAGCATTAGGAGCTATTGGGAATATTGGAGGTCCAAATGGAGGAGAACAAGCAGCTGCAATTAAATCTGGAATTAGGTCAATTACTGATAAGTTAGGGCCAATAGGAATGGCTATAGGAGCTGCTGATGATTTATTAGGAGGTATAGCAGGTATGGCAGGTAAAAAACTTGATGGAGTATCTACAGGAGACAAAGTCATTAGTAGTATTCCTGTTATTGGAAATGCTGCAAGTTTATTTAGTAGTAAGTTAACTAAACATAATTTTGATAGAAGTAGTGTAGCATCTGATTATTCTTTTAATAAAGAACAAGCTGCGTCTGATCTAGGTGGGAAAGGCATATTATTTGGAAAAAGAAAGAAAGAAAGACAAATAGCTAATGCCTGATCTATGTATAATAAGAAGGCAGATATAACTGACTTTAATAAAAAGAGGCTTAACAGTGATGCTGCAATGGCTATTAATTCTCAAAATCAATTAAGATTTTCTGGTGGTCAACAATTATATTCATTAGCTAAACATGGAATGAAATTTCCAGAATTAGATGAAGCAAGAGTAATTATAAGTAGGTGATCAACCAATTCCAAGGAACCCAAAAAATTTCAACTTGGAGGAAAAATGAATCTAATTCCAGAAGGTGCACTACATGCTAGAAAACATAATTTAGAAAAGGTAAATTCTGAATTAGATGGACAAATTACTAGCAAAGGAATTCCTGTAGTAGCGCAATCTGAAGGAGGAATTGTTCAGACAGCAGAAATTGAAAAGGAAGAATGGACACTTAGAAAAGAGTTTACCGATAAACTTGAAGCTTTATATAAAGCATATCAAGAAGATTCATCTAATGAAATTGCAATTGAAGCTGGAAAATTAGTTTGTCATGAACTATTAAAGAATACAGATGATAGAAGTGGACTAATTAAAAGTGTGAAATAATATGCCATTAGATATAAGATCACAAGTTGTTACAGCTCTGGATAATATTAATAAAAATCCAGAGCTGTATACTCCTCCAAAACCAACTATACCTTTAGAAACAAGAATCAACGATTTGAAAGAAGCTAATCCTAGTAAATATAGAGACTATATTTCTACATTAACAACTTCTGCAAATAATGGAAATGAAAAAGCTAGAGAGTTATTAGGAAAAGTAGGAGAGGATGCAGCTAGACAAAGAAGAGGGTATGAAGGATTAAATAAAGCTATTTATGCTCCAGCCATAATTGGAGCAGGAGCTTTAGCAGCTCCAAGTGCATCTTGAATATATAGTCAATTGCCAAAGTGAATCAAAACTGGAATTGATATTGGATTAACTGCTGATGGAGCTAGAAATTTATTTAGTGGGGATGGTATACAGAAAACTTATAGAGAAACTAAAGCAGGAAATTATGAAAAAGCTATTTTATCTGGAATAGGAGATATTTTAGATATAGTTGGCGGTATATCTCTTACTAAACGTGTTGGAAATGGATTAATAACCAGAATAGGAAATAGGAATATCTATACTTATAATAATATTTCCCCTGCAAGTTATAAATTTTCAGATCATAAAAAAGAAATATTGCCATGATTTAAAGATTTTGTTTTTAATAAAACAAATTTAAATCCAAAATACACACTTCCAGATAAGTTAGGTGGTTTTGTAAGCGCTAAAAATGCTACTAATGAATCTAAAGTTCATATTGCAAAAATAGGAAGAGATGAAGCCTGAAGAAAATATCTTGGTATAGAATCTAAACATCCTGTTTTTATTTCTAATCAAGATGGATCAGTATCTTATAATATGCCTTATTTAAGATCTTTATTAAAACCAGAAAATACAAAGTTACCTACGGATTTTCAAATTAAAACATTTGAGGATGGTATTAAAAGAGATTTTATAACTGGAGCATTTGGAGGAGTTGATCAAAATATTGGAATAGATAGATTAAATAATAGTACATTAAAAAATATATCGAGGGAAGCATTATTACCAGATAGAAAACCATATTTTCGTTATGAATATTTATCTCCTCAAGAATTAAAAGATTATTCAGATATAGTTTCATCTAATGGAAACGATAATTTTACTGTAATTGATGGAATTAGAAAATATGGTAAATATCATATGAAAAATATTTGAGATCTGCATCCTTTCAAAGATAAGAATAATAGTACATCTGAAATATTATCTATTCTATTACCTAAAAAGTTGTCTCATTATGAAGTTGATAAGATTTTAGGTGGCAAACCATTTACCTTAAATACTTATATTGACTACTCAGATAATTTTTACAAAGGTCATTGAAGAGGACCTTATAAAAACAGAAGTTGAAAAATGGGTTATAAAGATCTTAAACAATCATTATGATAATGAAAGAAACAATAATTGAAATAGCAGATAAGAAATATAAAGTCTTACTTGCAGAAACGGAAGAGGAAAGAACTCAAGGACTTTCTAATGTAGAATCTATGGATGATGACGAAGGTATGTTATTTATAATGCCTGAAGGTCAAGGTCAAGTAGTATTTAATACAGAGGAAATGGAATTTGATATTGATTTAGTATTTATAAATCAAGACGATGAAGTTTATAATATAGTATTAGGTAAAGCTCATAGTTCTGAACCTATTATTTCTACTCCTGAAGGTGAAGAAGGAAGAACTAAATATGTATTAGAAGTTAATGCTAATTCTGGAATTCAGATTGGAGACGAATTAGACTTTGAAGAGGATATAGATGAAGAAGAAATTGATAAAATGTATATTCTTGGATCTGATGGAAAACCTCAAATGGATTTAGTTGGTGGTGAGAGAATTATCTCAAGATCTGAAACTAGGTCGTTGATTATCAAGGCTAAACGAGCTAATAAATCAAAGTCTGATAAAGATTATAAGAAATTAGGTAAGTATATATTTAAAGTATTAGAGAAACAGGATAATCGTAAGCCAGAATATGTTAATCTTCCTAAATAGATAAAGAAAAAGGAGAGTAATTTCTTACTCTCCTTAAAAGATACTAACTATCTTTTATAACCCTATATTGTCTCATGTTTAATCTAGCATCTCCAAAGAGAATGAAATAGACTCATTTTATACTCTTGGGTTGTGGAACAAAGATAATATAATATTGCTAATGTAGCAAGTGTTTTCATAAAAATTTAATGTAAATGAAAATTTTAGTAATTTTATTTGGATATTAAGAACTAAAGTATTATCTTTGGGCATTAAATGAATATATGACAATCATAGAGTTATGAGATATCTATAAAATTAAAAATAATTTAAATTATGAAAGTTAAGAAATTTCAAGAAGGTGGAGCAGCTCCCGCACCTAGTGCAGTACCTGCTGGTCCTCAGGGTGGACAAGATCCACTACAGATGTTAGCCGAAATGGCAGCTCAAGCATTACAGGCACAAGATTGCCAGGCAGCAATGCAAGTATGTGAAGGCTTTTTAGCACTTTTACAGCAAGCTATGAGTGAAGGTCCGCAGGGTCCTGTAGGTCAAGCTCCTGAAGGAGAACCAGTTTTCAAAAAGGGTGGAAAAATGGTAGGTCGTAAGAAATGCGCTAAAAAAGAAAATGGCGGAGAAATGAAAAATAAATTTTTCGGCAAAAAGTAATTTAATGATCATTAGATAAAAGGGAGATTTGACATGATCAATCTCCCTTTTTATATATAAAGTAAGTGTGATAAAATGGCACAAGTAATTAAATATCAACAAGGCGGTTCTACTCCTACTCAAAAATACGGCACTTTTACTATAGATGGTAATCAATATCAGGTTGATGATGATTTTCTAAATCAGATGTCTTCTTATGGAAAAACATTAGATCAAGATACTGCATATCAATTTAGTAAAATAACTGATGCTCTAAGATCAGGTGCTAATTTATCATATAATTCTAGTGCCGATAGATTAGAAGGAGTACAGTTTGATGTTACTAATAATCAAGCAGAACGTTTAGGTAAACGTCGAAGTAGACTTGGCAGAAGTTTTGGAAATCTATGAAGGGGAAAAGAAAATACTGCAAGAAATGCAGTTCATGCTTTAAAGGATTTTCAATATAAAAAGCCAGTAGAAGCATTAGATCCAATTAATATTAGAGATTGGTCTAGTGATATTACTATGGAATATAAGCGTAATAAAGATACTGGAGATTTTGAATTAGTAAATGGAAATAGAGTTTATATAAATGGAGCTAATAATCTAAAAGCAACTAGAAGACTTCGTAGTCTAAAAGATATTGCAGGTTATGGGGATAATGATCAATTTAAAGGCTATAATGATTTAGATAAGCAAGCTTATATAGACTTTTACAATAAATATGGTGAGCAAGGCATAGAAGATATTATATCTAGGCTTGAACAAGGAAATTGGACGGATGAAGATGCTATGGCATTAGATGATATTGGTATCTTTTTAGAAGGAAGTAAACCTGTTCAAGCTCAAAAAGAAGTAGATCCTGCACAAGAAGAACTTAAGAAAACAAAAGAAAACTGAAGTAAAGCAGGATGAGATTATGATAAGTACCATAACCTATTTAACGTTGATTCAAATGGGAATGTAACTATAAATAATCCAGAATTATTATCATATATTGGAACTGGAGATGCATGACTTAATAATGAATTTAAAAGAAAATATGGAAGTTATGCGGATTATATTCCAGATGACTCTGGTTTATTTGTTATTAATGGAAAAGTATATAGGGGTGATGACCAAGATAGTTTATCTAAAATTCAAAAGTATTTAGATTTTGTAGCAGATAATAAGAGAACTGCTGGTAATTCTTCAATTATTAAACAATATTGGGATGAAAATCGTTCTAGATCTCCATGGTTTAGTACTTCTGTTGATTCAGAAGGTAATCCAATGTGGTCCCCGTATTTTCAACCAAATCGATATGCTGCAGATCTAACTGGTAACTATGTTAGACAAGCAGGTGATCCTTTAGTTTATGATTATTTTCCTAATTACAATCCTGAAGATTCTTCTCAGTTTGATCCCTATGGACACCCTTTAAGAACTTTAGCAGAAAGAGTATATATTGATCCTTTAACTAAACAAAGAATTAATTATAATAATACTTTACAAGAGCAATTAGATCCAAATATAGTTAATTCTTACTATGAAAATAATCCTACAACTGCTTTTAATAGTTACTATACTATAGGAAATACTGGAGGATATAAAGAAGTAGCAAGTACTGGAGATGCTTCAAATCCTCAAACAAGAGCTACATTGTATTATAATCCTCAAACTCAATTATACTATTTTCATGACGAAAACCCAGGAAATGATAACTATACATTAAATAGTCGTTTACCTGGATCTGAAGATAGTATGAGAAATTATTATTGGAATATTGATTCTCGTTTAGGACAATATATTGAGCAACATCCTGAAATCTTAAGAGATCCAGAAGTTAAGGGATATATTAGTGATATTATTAGAAATCCATATATAGCTACAATTAGTACTCGTCATGCTAAGTTTAATCCAATTATTGGACAAAAATATCCTGATTTATATCAATTATTTCAGGATTTAATTAAAACTCAAACGCTTGGTAAGTATCAACAACAATATTCAGGAACAGGAGGTAATTCTGCTCTAAGAAGTATTACTACTCCTGAAGGCTTAGAACAATTAGGTTTAGCTTATAGAGTTCCAAGTAATAAAAATGGAGGAGTTATTAAATATCAAATTGGAGGAGTTGCTGCAAATAGAGTTAATAGTGCAAAAGCTAGTAAACAAGCAATTCAACAATCAGATAAAAAACTTCGCGCTGCTGGAGAAGAAAAAACTATTGGAGATGGTACACAATTAACTGCTTCTGATAAAGCTGAGATTGCAGCCTTAATTGCAGATGCTGCTTCCTTAGGTGCTACTTTTGTACCAGGAGTTGGTAATATTGCTGGTGCTGGAATTGGTGCAGTAGGCTCATTAACTGGGTTTGGAGCAGATGTTTCTAAGGATGGATTGGATTGGGGTGATGTCGGTAATTTAGCACTTAATTTAGGATTAGATATTGCTACATTACTTCCAGTTGTTGGTTCAGGAGCTAAAGCAGCAAAAATAGCTAAAGCTTTAAAGAAATCTAAAGCTGTTGCAAATGCTGTTAAGTGAGCAACTAGAGGAGTTAGTTTTGGAAGTGCTGCATCTGGATTAGCAACTGCATGAGAAAATATTCAAGATGGTAAATGAACTATTAAAGATGTTCGTACTGTATTAAATGGAGTTAGAGGTTTTGCTAATTTAAAACGTAACACAGGAAGTGCAAAATTAAAAGGAGGAAACTCTGATATGGTTACCTTAAAACCAACTAATAATAAAAATCTTCCTACTATTAAATTAGGTCGTTCTGAGATTGAGTCGGTCAATTCACTTCCAAAAAATCAAAAAACTGAAAAGTTAGAGGAAATAATTATTGGAAAATTAGGTAAAGCTAAAACAGATAATGTTACTGACTTACTTTCTGAGTATGGTATTAAACGTTCTTCTAATGTAAATTTCAATTGGAGAAAACCTTGGAAGTCTTCAATAGGTAAAGGACTTAATACAGGACAATTTAAATATGATGAACTTCCTAGTACTTATAGAAATCCAGATGATATGGGTTGGTGAAATTGGAATAAGACTGCTGCTACTAGAGATGCAAAAACTAATAGAAGTAATCCTTATTTTAAGAATTATACAGATAAGCAAACTTCTCAAGTTCAAAGATTTTTTGGAGGACCTGAAATGTTTACATCGGTTACAGCTCTAAAACGGAGACCTATTACAATGCCAATCTATTCTAACTTAGCTCCTAACTTAGGAATATTTAGTAATCAACCACAACATCTCTGGTATTATAAACCAGAGAATAATCCAGTATTTTATAAAAAAGGCGGTAAAATTATAAAAGCACAACCTGGTACTAAGTATCCTACATTTAGTACTCCAATAGATCAAAATTGAACTAGTGTAGCTGATTATATGCTAGATAAAAATAATAATCCGATTAATGTACAAGTAGATCCAGTTGCTGTTGTTGGAACTCCTATTAAACGTGCTTCTACAAGCTTAAATAAAGCTGTTCAATCACCTCAAAATACTGTAGTGAGGAATCAGTATAATTCAATTTTAAATGATGCTAAAATGGCTCAAATTAATAATAATCTTGGGTTTAAAGGAAGGTTAGATTCAAAAGAAGAATTACTTAATGATTCTACTAGTAGAACTTTGTCTAATTTAAACAGATCCTCATATAATACAGATAACTCTGATTATACAGCTTTTGGACATGGCAAAGGAAAAGGATTTAATATTAATCCTGATATGGTAATGGGAATAGGAGACTTTATTACTTCTACAATAGGTATCAATCGTACTACCCAAAAAATGAAAGATGCCATTCGTAAAGGAATGATAGGTTCTCAACAACAAATGCCTACTGAGTTTTACTCTAGATTTAGTGATAATGGGTTGCATAGAATGTATAATGATCGCATTAAAAGTATGCGTCAATATAAGACATCGACTAGTGATCCAAATAAAGTATTAGCAGAAAGACTTATGAGAGATATGAATGTTGATCAATTAGAAGGAGAAAGAGATGCTAAATTTTCTCAAATGATAGATCAATATAATGATAAGTTACTTGCTCAAAAACAACAATACGCTAATATTAGAACTCAGATAACTAATGAGAATAGAAACCGTTGAGCACAAGGTTTAGCTCAGTTAGATATGGCTGATGCTAATAAGATTACGCAACAAACTCAAAATGTTAAGAATCTTATTTATCAGTTAAGAGGAGACTATGCCAAGGATCTAAATGAAAAACAAGCTTTACAAGCTCAATTAGCACAACAAAAGGCTGCTGGAGATTTCAGTAATTGGCTTACTAATTTTAGAAATAGTAAAATTAATGAGTTCTATAATTGGCAACAGAATGAGGGTAAAAATCCAGAATATAGTGGTTGGAAAATCGATGATTATTTAAATTACAAATATTCTGGAGATATTGCTACTAATAGAAGTAAATATGGAATTGAGGCTTTAGTTAATCCTTATCAGCAATCTCAAAGAAGATTTTGGCTTGGAGGAAACAAATTAGATACAAAACCATATTTAGTTAATTATACTAATCCTGAGCAAATTCCTATTCAAAGATTTATACCTTATAGTTATAAATCTGGCGGTAGATATTTACGTAAAACAGATGAGCAACAATATCTAGACCAGCAAAAAGCTATCAATAAGGCTGTTGGAGAACTAAATAATAACATTATTAAGTTATTTCTAAAAATGATGTCATAAATATGAAGATAAAGAGATATCAAAACGGGGGTATTAGTTATACCCCCTTTTTTAGAGATGCTGCAGAGCCTACACAAGTTGCTACTCAGACCTCTAAAACAAGTGAAAATAAAGAAGAACAACTTATTCAAAAAGAAATTATTAATGTTCTTAAAGAGAATGGGTTACCTAATGATGTAGATTACTTCTTAGATAGAGCTAATAGTTTTTTAAGAAAATCTCAAAACTTAGGTGAATTATTTGTATCTGGGCAGAGTAATCAATATGATATGTCTGATTTAATTAGATTACAATCTTTAGCTAATAGAATTAAACATAATAATGAATTACATGAAACTGCATCAGAACAAATTATTAAAGAAGGATCTGGGTCTGAAGTTGCAATTAGTAATGAAGGTAGCTTATATGTGTATGATAAAGACGGCAGTATTAAGACTATATCTGCAGATACTTATTATAAAAATCCACAAAAATATCAAGCATTAACTAACTCTCAATTAATTCATCTTCGAGAAGAACGTCCAGAACTAGCATATAATAATAGTATCCTTACAGATTTATCTAATACAGTTGGAATGAAATCTATAGTAGATTATGTAAAAGCTACTATTGGAGCATTTGGAACTAATAAATCCTCAAACCAGTTTGATAGATATACTTCTAAATATCAGAATAAAATTGAAAAAGGATTTGAACAATTATTAGGATTTAATGGGCCTGATGGAATATATAAAGTTACAGAATCAAATAGTACATCTAATCAAGGATATCATGATAAAGAAAGTCTTGATTTAGCCGTTAATTATTTATATAAGACGCTTCCGCAAAATATGAAAAATACCTTAAGAGCTCAAGCAGCTGCTGAAGGTTTTAATCCAAGTAATCCTGAAGATGTAAAACGATTACTACAAATTGCTGTAGTTGAACATACAAATCATAGTGTAGAAAATACACAAGCTTTAGATTATGATTCAACTGCATCTAAAGCAGGCAGTGGAAGTTCTGGAGGAACTGATAAAGATGTTAATAGAAGCTCTCTAGAAACTATTGCTGCAGGTAGAGTTGTAGATCCTAAAATTGCAGTTTTATCAACATCTGATGCCAAAGGAGGGTTAGAAATTGTAACTAGGGATTATCCATTACAAGATAAGAATGGCACACAAGTAACTCAAAATACATTAAAAAATGTATTGGATAAGGCGGAAATAGGTAATATTGTTGATAAAAATTCTATTTTCTTTGGAGATCAAAGAATATCCGATATTGATTTAAATAGAATTGTTTGAGATGGTTCTAGTTCACTTAGTAGAATGTGACTTCCAAAAGATCGAAATGCAGAACAAATAGGAATTTATAAACCTGACTTAGATGCATACGATCGATATACAAAATTTGAGGAATGGATTGAAGATAATCCTAATGTATCTAGACAAAGAATGATAGAAAAACTACATGAATATGATCTAGATTTAGAGTTTGATACTGAAACTAATAGATGGAAATTCAGACCTGAAGATATGATGGTATTTTTTGGATTATCAGGCTATGCTAGTGACAAAGCTATTGATTTTGATAGTGATTCTCCTTGGTTATGACATGTTGATGGGCCAGATAAAGATAGAATATTTGATATCTATTCAACTTATGTAAACTATGGAGGAGATGTAGTAAAGAAATCAGACAAAAAGGTTGATAACTTTAAGCCAGGCTTCTTTGGAAAAATATTTCATGGCAATAAAAATTCAATGTATAAAGGAATGATATTTATGCCTATGCATGATTCTAAACTTGCAACTGTTGCATCTAATCATGAAATTGGAAGTGCTAGTGAATATAGAGATATATATAATCAGGCAAATCTGAAAAAACAACGACAAAGTATAAGAGCTAATTTTTAAAATATGATGGATCAGAAGAAAAATGATTGGCTGGCGGCATTATTTTTTCAGCCAGACAAAAGTGTTCAAGAGTTAGTTAATTTAGGAATAACTCCTGATAACTCTAATGTTAAAGATAGAGCATATTATAAAGGTATACCAGAAATACAAGAGGCGTTTAAAAACGATAGAGGAGAATTTGATAATCAAAAATTCGATACATATTATAAAGACGTTTTAGACTTATATAATCGTGCAGATGAAGCTAATTTAGCAAGTACTGCTATGGATTCATTTACATATGATCCTGCAGATTATTTTGCACCTCTCGGCGGCGATGTACTGGATGTTAGTTCAAGATTAGTTAAATTCTCTAATCCTGAAAGAAGAAGTCGAGGTATAGTTAATCTATATGAAACTTCTGATCCAACTATGTCGATACGTGAAGTAGCACAAACAAATAAGATATTTAATTATGATACTGGTAAGTTTGAGGATTGAACACCTAATGAATGAGGTGGGTTAGGTGCTATAGCTCGTCCTACACTTGTATTAGCTCAATGAGATGAAGATGGAACTCATGAAGTAAATGGAAGAACTGTTTCACATAAAGCAGGAGATCTAAAATTTAATAGTGAAGGAGATCCATTTTATGAAACATTAGGAAATAGACCGCTTACAGGAAAAGATATTCTACATATATCTGATACATTAACTGTTGATGGAAGTAAATGGAATAAATATGATTTCTTTGATTCAGATGGATTAGATAAAAGTGTTGGAGGCACTTTAGCAAAGGTCTTGTTTAAAGTAGGACCAATGCTTATTCCATATGTTGGACAAGTATATGGTGGCATGACAGCTGCTATTGAAATAGGAAAATTATTCCCAGTATTATTTAGAAGTATCGAAGGTATTGCTAAGGGAGATTTAACTAATTCTAAATCAGCACAAACTGCTACTAATATTCAAGCTTGGCTTTCTAGATTTGATGGAAGTGTTTCTGATTATGGAAGAAATAGTTTCTGAAATGTAGAAAGCATTGGAAAATTAGTTGAAGATAGTTCAAGACAATTATTTCAACAAAGAGTAATTGGACAAATACCAAAGTGGATAGTAGGTAAAGAAAATGTTAGTGAGAATACAATTAAATGAGGTAGAGCCTTATCTTTAGCTTATATGGCAGGAACCTCTTCTACAGATGCTTATGATGCATTTAAGCAAGCTGGAGCATCTGATAGAGTTGCAGGATTAGGAATGTTATCTGTAATGGGAGCAATGTTTACATTAATGAATAATGACTATTTTAAAGATTTTTGGTTTAAAGGTACATATCTCGACCGTACATCTGTAAAAGGAGTTATTAAAGACGTTGCTGAAAAAGTAACTAATGAAAACATCAACAAAGGAGTTGTTTCTCCCAAAGCTGCTGCAAATTGGGTAATGAAAACTAAAAACCAAATTCAGCAGCGAATATCCAAAATGAAACCTGGAAATATTTTATATGATAGTTTCAATGAAGGTTCTGAAGAAGTAATGGAAGAGGTTTCATCCGACATAATAAAAGGATTTTATTCAGCTTTAAACGCACTGGGTATTATTGATGAGGATAAACAACTCGATTTTGGTATAAGTACAGAAGAAGCGTTTGCACGTTATACTTCTGCATTTATGGGAGGTGCTATTGGTGGTGCTGTATTTAGTTTACATGAAAAATGAGATTCAAGAATTAATTCTATAAATGATGAGGCAATTCAAAAACCTAATGATTCTTTACAAGAAATTATATACTTAATAAGAAATTGCAAAACCTCTGATTTAAAAAGAGAATTAACAAGATTACGTGATAAAGGAGCTCTTGGAAGTAGAAATCTTTCGGGTAAATCGTTTGAACTTGTTAAAGAGCCTGACGGATATAAAATTAATTACGAATCTGCAAAAGAAGGAGAATCTCAGAACGATGTTATTTATAACCAAATTAATAGTTACATCGATCGGATTGATAGTATTATCAATGAAGAGGGGTTAAACATTTCTGATGAGGAGTTACAAGCATTATCAGCTATGACTGGTATTAATGTAACTGAAAATTTAGCTAAGAATATTCAGAGAGAAAGCCTTAAAAATCAGTTAATTGAAACTGGAGTTTATAGTAAAATATTCTCTGATTGGAATGATCTTACAGAAGATATCTTAAAAACTAAAGTAGCTTTAGAATCTAAGATTACTCCTACTGAACTTGAGCCTAAAACTCCTAAAGATGCGGATAACAAAATAGCAGCAGCTCAAAATGATGTAGAATTTCAAAGACTAAAAGCAAAACTTGATGACTTAAGAGCAAAACGTGATAAAATAGTCTCTGGAGAACTTAATGACTATTATTTTGGACAAGCAAGATTTGCGGCTACTCCTGCATTAGCAACAGCCTTTGTTGATGATTTAGGTATTCATAATTTTACTAAAGTTCGATATCAGAAAGACTTCGATCAATTAACATCTGATGAAAAAGTTGTGATTAAAGAAGAATATGAAAAATATTCTAAATCAACTGAGAAAACAAAGGTGTTTGCTGCGTATGATTTATTTAATAGTCTAAATGAATCTATTGCACAAGATTTAGTAGCTGTATCTCAAAAAACTGTAGACTTAAGTAAAGCTTATGCTCCAGGTGAAACTATTCAAACTAATCGTATTAAAAATATTGATAAAGAAATTGCTAATCTAAAGGCACAAATAGATGAAGCTATTTCTAAACTTCCTGAAGGAGTTGAAATTAATGAAGAAGTATCTGAACTTCAAACTAAATTACAATTAACTGAAAACTACAAAGATTTCTTAGTTAAAAGACATGAATTTGGATTAACTCAGGAGCTGAGTGAAGAAGGTAGAAAAGTATTAGCTAGACCAGATACATTTATAGCTGATAATGAAGCTGCCTTAAATACATATGCAAATAGCTATATTGACTTCTTAAACTATTTAAAGACCAATTCTTTATATACTGATGTAACAGATGTAGACCTTGTTGCATTAATGAAGAGTTATTTTTATGTAAATGGATTTACTGAAGGAATTGCTGCAGCTAATTGAGAAAAAGCTATTAATACATATATAGAAAGAACAGAAGGTGATAGTGTAGGATATGAGTCAATGACTCTTGGAATTGCAAATGACTTAGCTGTTTTTCAAGATATTGTATCAAAAGGAGATATAAATCAAATTAAAACTGCATATCAAAATCTTTTACAAAGTGATGGATTAGTAAATTTATCAGACTTTTTAGGACAAAGTGCAGATGAAATATTAGCTGGAATTATTCCGAGAATATCTGGAAGAACGTTTATTGATTTTATTAATGAGGTTTCAGATCTTAAATCTGAAATTAAGGTATCTCCTGCATATGAGTTATTAGAAAAATTTGCAGTATCTACTAATGGAATTAGTCAAAATATTGTTAATTTGATTGTAAAAGAGTATAATAGTTACCTTAATAGTGATTCATTAGAGGATTATATTATTAATAATAAGGATGCTTTAACTAGACTTAAAGAAACCAGTAGATTTATTGATATTTTAAATTCTCTTGTTATTGCTTCTATAGATGGAGGATATAACACTCAAATTAATAAGTTCAAGAAAAAATTAGCTAAAGATCTGCTTGCAGAAATTGATACAGAAACTGCAGTTAATATGTCTTCAGATCTTAAAGCAATTAAAGTTAGACTTGATACATTAATAAATATTGCAGAAAATAATAATGCACAAAAAATTAGAGAACAGAAAGATATCGCTATTAATATGAGACAGAGATTTACAAATCTGTTGCTTAATAATGAAAATTCTGTAATCAAAGATAAGTTTGCATCATTATTTAACTTAGATCTTAACCAATTAATTGCTGAATCAGATTTTCCATCAGGAGAAATTAAGGAGAGTAATTTTAAAGAATTTGAAGAGGCTTCTATTAGATTAGAAACTAAAATCTATCAACTTATAGATGATCAAAAATTATCTAATAGCGAAATAGTTGACCGCATCACTTCACTATTCGAACCAACTTCTTTAATTACAGCAAGACCTACTAAGCTTGCTAGAGATACTGAAGCGATTACTGATTATGATCAGGCAGTTTATTTATTATCTTTAATTGCATATCCTTCTGCAAATTTCTATAACAACTTAAAAACTGTTATTACTGATGAATCATTTAATAAAGCTCCAATTTTTTCTCAAGAATATGCAATTAGATTAATACATGCAACATCTGAAAGAAAAGATTTATTTAATGAATTTGTTAAATATTTATCTGCAAAAGCAAAAGCTACATCAGATGATAGCTATATACAGAATAAAAGTCAGTTATTAAACTTTATTGCAACATTTGGAGGAGCAGGTACAGGTAAAACACAAGGTGTCGCTTATGTACTACGTAAAATGATGCCTGCATATAAAATTGTAACTGTTGCTCCAACAAGGAAACAAACAGATCGATTATCTGCAGCAATTGAGCATGACGGTTTATCATATACGAAAGCAGAATTAATTGAACAGATTCTGGGAAAACAAATTTCTGAATCAGATATTAATAAAATTGTTGGAAGTGATGAAATACCTACATATACTCTTAAGGATTTAAAATTAAATCCAGCTACAATGTTTGCAGAAACTGAGAATAGAATCATATTTATTGATGAAATTAGTCAGTTTTCTAAAATCGATCTTGAATTAATTACAAGATGAGCAAATAAAAATAATATTTTAATTGTTGGATTAGGAGATTATAAACAAAATTCAGCTTATATTTTCTATGAAAATGCAAGGAGAAATTTAGGAATTGAAGATACTTATTTTACACGTACTCCAAATTTAACTGCTCCATTACGTCCAAATAATATTGCAAAATATGATAACTATACTATTTTAAATAGCATATTAGATCAAACTTGAGATAAATACTATGATAATCCAAGTATGCTTGAAAGTGAGATCGATTTATTAACGAAACAGATATTATCTGAAAATAGTATTAAACTTAAATATTTTGAAACTACTGAAACGTTTGGTGGAGAGAAATTTATTAATAGTTCAGATGAAGTACCTAAAATAGTAGAAAAGTTATCTAAATTATCTAATGATATTGCAATTATAACTGATAATCCTGCTAAATATACTGCTATTAATAATGTTAAAGTAGTAGGATTAGATAGTGTCCAAGGCGATGAGTTTGAATTTGCAATCATAGACAAGAGTTGGAAAGATACAAGTGGAAAGCATTATTTAACTCTTAAGGATTTATATACATTAACTCAACGTTCTACAAAAGGTACAATTATTGTAGATAACGGGATTAGTCTAGATTTAAAGTTAAACACAATTAATGATATGACTAGTGCAGGAAGTATTGAAGTATCTCCTGAACAAATTAGTGATTTCAAAGACTGAAGAACTAAGTTATTAGAGAATAGTCCTGAATCTATTGATTATGAAGAAGTAAATCCAAATCCAATTGTAGCTGAACCTGTTATACCAACTTCAGAACAAAATATTAAGCCAAGAGTAGAACCTACACCAGAAGCAGAAATAGTTAGTGAATCTCCTAAGGAACCAGTTAGACAAGCTTCTGTAGAACCAGAGACTAAAAATACTGTAGCTGAAGCACAAAGCAAACAAACATTCAATAGTAATACTGGAGAACAACCTCCTGTTACAGATCAAAATCCAGTACATGCTCCTAATGTTGAACAATCTGTTACTCCTCCTGTAGATATACTTGAAGAAGTTCCTCAGAATATAGGAATAACAGATAATCCTTTAAATATTTCTAAATGGAATGATATTGCAGATTTCTATTTAAATAATTTATGAAATTATGATCAAGCTACAGAATCTTCTTTATTTAATATATTAGGAATAAAAGGTAAACTTGCAGCTCCTAAATATATTAGAGCTTTAAATTTAATTGCTGCTTATTTTAAATATGGATATTATAAAAATCCAAGAGAAATTGTACGATTAGGACAAGCTTTAAATAAAGATAGAGCTATGGGGCGTGCTTTTAGTGAACTTAAAACTGCACTAAAAACTAAACCTACTTTTGAAGTTATTCCATATGATAATGGAAGAAGAGGATTATTGGTGGCAAAAATTCAGATAAAAGATAAAACTGCACAAATTCCATTATTATTTACAACTCCAAGATTTGGAATATATACAGGAGATTTTACAATTGGAAGTTATGCTAAGTTTACAAGAGAAGGAGAATTAACAACTGTTGATGTATCTAATTTTAATACAAGTGCTTTAAATAAAGGAGGTTTATTCTCTTCTTATGGAAAATTAGTATCTTTAGTAGTACGTAAATCAGACTGGCAGGATCATATTAAATGAGTAGGAAACACATTTGAAGCAGATTCAAGAAACTATGCGTTTATGTATCAGAATAGAGGAAATACATTTATGTTATTCTCTGCTGATCCATTAGTTAGTCAAAAGGAATTTGAAGCTCACCTAAAAGCACAAGTAGCAGAAGATGGAACTATTTTAAATACTGTTCAAAATGATCCTAGAATTCGATTAATAGGAATAAATAGTGTTGCTTCTTTAGATAATATAATTCATACTGCAATTAATAATGTTAATTTATTTAATGCACAAAGAAAAGCAGGAGACAAAAATGTTAAAGTTAGAAATAATCTTAATAGAGAAAGAGCTGGACAATTAATTTCACTTGCATATTTTTCTCCTTATAAGAGTACTATATTATTTAGATTAGGAGCATTACTAAATACACAATCAGGATATACTAATGCAATTAGAGTTACTTATGAAGATAAAGTAGCTCAAGCTGATAGAGGAAATGTTACTGAGAGAATAGTAACTATGGAGAATGGTCAATATGTTGTTAATGGAAAAACTTATTCTGATTTTGATTCTTTATTAAACACTGAATTTGGATCTTTTGATCCTAATCAAATGTTAATGCAAACAGGATATATTAGTAGAGTTGGTAAATTTGAATTTAATGATCCATCATTTATGATATATAATATCTTTGCAGACTTTGTTGGAAAAACTGAAAAACTTCAAGAACATATTGAAAACAATCCAAACTTTAAGCAAGGTATTTATGTATTTGATGATGCAGTTAAAGTAGTTCCAGGATCTCAATTCTACTATGAAGTTGATACTGCAAATAAACTATATTCTACAAATGCTTCTAATTTAATAGGAAACGATTTTATTATAGATTATGACAAGATTCAAGTTAATCCTGAAAGAGCTATTCAAGAGGATTTACAACGTCAAAAGATTAATAAAATTAATGAGGCGTTTAAACAGTTTGGAGTAAACAAACAAATTACAAATATAGACTTATTAGAATCAACAGTTAATGATGTTAATAATGAAATATTAAATAAAGTTACTACTCCAAATTATACAATAATTCAAATTGTTGGAGACTCTAATAATCCTGAAATTGTAATGAAGGAAATAAAGGATGATCTTACTCCTATGCTTAAAAATTTATTTAAACAAGCTTATGGAGAGAATCCAGATGATGTTACAATTATCTCTAGAAATAATTTGAAATTTGTACCATTTTTAGTATCTTTGAACAATAATTCAAAGAATTTTGTACTTGAAAATAAAGATGGAGTTTACTCAATTAGAGAGTTTAATACAATGAATGAATATGTAGAACTTAGAGATTATTTAAATTCTGCAAAGGATCTATATAAATCAAGTCCTAATATTTTAATGTACCTTAAAGCTCTAATGCAAAATACAGAAGTAACTGAAACTATAGCAAGTACATATTATAACGAAGTTAGTACAAATGAAACTCTCAATGAGTTAAGAGAAAATGTACAGAAATACTTAATAGCAAAATTAGAAAATAATGAGTGTTAAATGTGGATATTCTTCAGCATATTATCCATTACTGAAGAACTTACTTAGAGGTGATTCACCAGATTTAAATGCGTTTAAAGTGTTCATAAATGAGCATTTTACAAATCCAGATGAGGTGTTTAATATGTTTGTGAGTGGAGTCTATACAGACTCCGCTCCAACACCTGTATCTGAACCTAAAAAGATTAGTAGTAGATTAGGTATTGAACTTCCTCCCGAAGGATCTTCACCTCAACAATATTATATTGATAATTCAAGACAATATAATAAAATGATTGACGATACAGCAAAAAAGATTATTTCTATGTCTGTATTTGATATTAATTCTGATTCTTTTATAGATGCAAATGCTACTTTAGGAAGTTATTCCAATTTAAATACTGGAATTTTTAAATATAAACAAGAACTTTTATCTATTATTAGTGAGTTCATGGGAAAACCTCTAACTCCTATTAGCATTGACTCAGAACCTAAATCTATTATTAATGTATTTGAAGATACTATAAAAGAATATGAAGCCTACATTAAAAATGCAGGACTTACTCAAGATCAAAAATATTTTAATGCATATAATGCATATGTAACATTAAAAACTTTTGATGATATATTGAGATTATATACTCCATTTATTTCTATTAAACCAGAATATAAAAATAGTTCAACTTATGCTGTAGGACGTTATAATTATGATGGTCCGAATGTTACACACTATACTGGTTTTAGTAATAATGAATTTATGGGAGCTGAAGAATCCGTCAGTGACCTCGCAAAAATTTTACTTTCATATTTTCCTGAAGTTAATGAAGATGGTGTTATTATAGAAAATACAGCTATTACTTTATCTGGGTTTAATTCAGCTATGGGTAAAGTAAAGTTATTCATGGAAGAAAGTGTTGACCCTGAAATAGTTGACGAAATAGCTAAAGAGGGCAATATGGATATGGGTAAAATTATTGGAAAATATTTAAATGCACTAGCAACTAAATCTGTAGCACCAGAACATACAACTTACTTACAAAATAAGTTAAGAGGTATTGCTAAGTTTATCTATTCAGATAAAATGGCTACTCCAATTAAACAAATGTATACACATCTAATGAATAAGACAGTATTGTCAAGTTATATTAGTTATGGTAAAGATAACTTAACTGGAGAATTAACTGGTAAGAATTTAACTGATAGACCTGTACAAATACAGAGATATTTTCTTACAGATATTATTAAAGCTGCAAGTACTTACTGAATTGATAATAAAACTAACTTCCAAAATAAGTTAGGAAAATATGATATTAATATTATTGGAACTAATATTAGTATTACAGAAGGCAGTAATACTTTAAATTTAAAATATAATCCTGATACTGGAGAAATTAATTCTGCAGGAATAATATCTGATACTTTAATGGACGATTTACTTATGGATTTTGCTTCATTTTTAGTAGCAGATGATTTTAATCAAGTTGCAGAACAAGTGTTCCCAAGAGAAAAAAATGTAAATAAAATTACATTATTAACTCCAATATTAGGTAGTATTTTATATAGTGCTAACTCAGGTCAAATTATTGATATAGGCAAAAATGGTTTCTTTGGACAAGCAAATGATTTGGCAAAAGTCTTAAGTGTTACTAATGGTTCTGATACAATTAATGTTATTAAGAATGCAGAAGGTAACAATTTACCATTATATCAAATGGTTTGTTTAGCATATTCTCATAAGAAAATGAGTCAATATTTACATGATGAACTTGGATGAGGATCGGATACAGTAATGAGTGATAATGCTGTATTTAATAATATTTCACGTATTAAAAATCCAAAGATTCGAGCAGAAGTAACTATTGGAGATTATACTAAACAATCGAGTAATCTTACTGAAGATGAAGTAATGCACCTTGCAATAGTATATGATTTCTTTGAAGGATTAACTTCAAGTAAATCTGTTTCTGAGCAGGGTGGAAAGGTAAATGGAGTAATTGGATTGCAATCAACAGTTTATTCAGATAAAAATAAACATTTTGTAATGCAATTTGATTTAAGTCAGAACTGAGATTTTAAAGATTTAGGTTCAATTAACTTTAAGGAGGTTTTAGAGAAATATTATTCTAGTAAGAATGTATCTGATTTAGAACCTATTATGAATATTTGATTTAAAACAAATCAAAGTCAATATACGAACTTAATTAATAAAATCTTAAATGACTATACTCAAGCGATAGGTAAAGAATTTAAGACTATAAGTGATCTAAAAGAATATATTGCAAAAACAAAACTTGCAGATATTAAGCAAAAATTTAGAGACAATGGATTAGAATTTATTGAAGAAATTCATATATCTAAAGATCCATATACTAAGAAAAATGTCTTTAATGAAACCCTTGAAAATCTTTATAATATCTTTAGTGAAAGAAATCAATTTAATGAGTTTATTAATTATCAATTAAACAGATTTCTTGAAGATAGTTCAAAAGCTTGAGAGAGTATATCTTCTGACAAAAATGTATATAAGGCATTTTCTGCTAGAAAATGAAGTAACTGAATTTCTGAAAGAACTATTGAAACTGTTGATGAAAATGATGAGCCAATATCATATACAGTTCCTTATGTAACAATACATGATAAGGATGGTAAATTAAATCCTATGCTTTATTCGTATTTCATTATGGATTCATTTTTAAGTAATGAATATAATAAAATGATGGTTGGAGGAGTTTACGCTCACCCAAATAAGAATAAAGAGGTTTCTGCAACAGAAGGATATCTTGAACATAGTTTTGCAAGCAGATGAATTTCTCAGGTAAAACGTATGGTTATTTATGGAGCTACTCATCATTCCTTTGCACAAGGATTAAAAAATGGAGTTGCTCCAAAAGTTAAAATGGCTGTAGTTGGAGATATTGGAGCTGCTGTACAAAATATTTCTGGTATGACTGATAGTGTTGATTCTATGGACGGATCTGGATTTACAAGTCCGTATTTTTCTAGACAACAAAATGTATCACTAATTGATGCTAAAGTAGGTAGAAATAAAAAGACTATTTTAGCAGATATGAATGGAGAATATGGTTTACCTAAATTATTAAAGTGAGCAGAATATGAGATTACAAATGCTAATAGGCGTACATCATGGGGATCAGATATCAAGTTAGAAAATATGTTTAGAAAAATGCATAATTTACTATTTGATCCTAGTGTAACAATCGTTTATGACAAAGTATTTGATAATCTCTTCTATAGAGAACCTGATAACCAAACTTATTGGAAAATAAATCATGTAGTTATTAATAATAATGTAGCTCAAGTAGAACGTATTGAAACCGATATATTTGGTAATATAATTGGAGAAAATAGTATACTCGATACAGATATTAAAATTAGTAGTATATATGATTTAGATCAAATATTTGGTGGAGCATGATCAATGGAATACAATGATACCATGAAACAATTATATTGATCAGAAAATAATTTAGATGTTGTTAATGATATTATTAATGATAATAATCTAAAGGATTATATGATTGGGTATCTTGTAAATAAATCTGCTATTAAAGTAGGAGCTTCTAATGTTAATGGTGATGATATTTGAACTAATGATTCTGATTTATGGTTTACTACAATGTCAACTAAGTTTGGAGGAGTTCAGATGAATGCAGATCATGAACTTGATGAAGCAGAAGTTACTGAAATGACTCAGATGATTAGTGCTCTTGAACAAAATGGATTTACACACGATTTAGCAACAAAAGTATATCAAGAAATTGGAAAATTATGTCATGATGCTATTGCAGAAATTCATGAAGTTCTTGAAACAGGAGACCAACAAGCCTTATATGAAATTTATGGTAAAGCTTTAGTTAAAGCTTTTCAAACAAATAATAAAGATACTTTAGGACTCGCACAATCTTTTATAAAACTTGCGCAACAAAGTTTTAATGAAAAGAAAATTGATTATAAAATTCCTTTTAGTGCAGGTACTATTAATGGTATCTTTAACTCAACAGTTACATCTTCTTTAGTAAAAGATGCAATTAGACGTCATTATGATGGTGTTGCATCTGTATTAAATCCATCATATGGAATACAACAGTATTTTAACTGAGGAGGATATAACTATAACTACGATGAACTTTTAGATTTAGTAAGAAAGGTAGGTAGAGCTACAGATCCTCGTCTTGCAGATTTAACTATTAATGAAGCAATGCAAGGTCCTTTTGTTACTCGTAATGGAGAAAATCTTATTAACCCATTTGTTACAGAACTTACTGCTGAAAATCCTATCGATTTTGAAGATACATTAGTAGTTTATAATGATCCGATGTTTAATGGAGAAGAACCTTTATTAAACGAAGAAGGACAGAGACTATATCAAGGATATATGGGAAAGGTTACTACTGATATGTATGATATTGTAAAAATTGATAATACGTTTATTTTCTAAACTTAGAATTGCTTGCTATTTGCTGCAAAGTAAATATA
>ERZ827043.1508-NODE-1508-length-23335-cov-4.899613_pt1 | contig 23335 bp, 19 predicted proteins | sample MGYA00519923_ERZ827043 | MGnify/ENA primary metagenome ERZ827043 (study PRJEB31778, sample SAMEA3449251) | human gut metagenome | biome: human gut; feature: human-associated habitat; material: faeces | place: United Kingdom | collected 2010/2012 ...
ATGAACTGCACATCAGCATACGAACTGTCAGCTTCCATGTGAGCAATATGCTTCGCAAGACAGGACATAAAAGTTTAATCGGCCTGGCTGTGGAAGCGGCGGACAAGGGCTATGCGCCGGGAATCCGGAAATAGGAAAGTGCAGCAGCCCATACCAGCCATCCATGTTCTTTTGGCCTGTCCCGGCAATTTATATTACAAATTGGTTTATAAAGCATCATGGATAGGAGTATAATAGAGTATAATAACAGCCAAAAAGAATTTGCAAAAAGAGTTTTTCGGAATGCAAAGAGGGATTGATTCGCCTTTTCCGCCTTTGCAGTTTTATATCAAATAAAGTTGTGCTGCACGGGGCAGCGGGGAAGAGGTGCGCCTATGGATTGGCTTTTTCAAAGCAGGTATAATCTCGACTTTTTTCTGGCGGCCATTCCGCTGCAGCTGATTATGATTGTGTATTATCTGGGACGGCGTCATCTGCCGATTTCGGAGTCCCGGTCATTCCTATACCTCATGGTGCTGAACCTTTCCACGCTGGTGACGGACATCATGGCCTGCGGCGTAACGGTGAAAGGCACGCCGGCCACGGTTCTTTATTTCTGGAATATTTTGTACTTTGCCTGTTTTCTCCTCACCGCATCCGGTTTCCTCTTATATACGGCAGATGCCCTTCATATCCCCCGCTTCGCGGGGCGCTGGACCAGGGCGGTTGTATTCCTGCCTGTGTGGGTGATGCTTTTATTCCTTTTCACCACCCCCTGGACGGGATTTTTCTTTGCCTCTTCGCCGGAAGTGCCCTTTAAGGACGGCCCGGTGTACGGCGGAGTGTATTACTGCTATGGCTTCTATATCCTTCTGCCCAATCTTCTGGTTCTTCTGAAATGGAGGGAAAACGGACTGAGAAGGAATTTCTCTTTTCTTGTCTGCGGCGCCCTTCTTCTTATCGGACTTTTTCTGCGGACAGAATTCAGGTACATGCCCATTATGGGATATTTTGTAACCCTGGCGGTGCTGGTGGCTTATTTCACCCTGCGAAATCCTGATTTCTATGTGGATGACGAAACGAATCTTCTGAACGGGCTGGCTCTCCATCTGGTGTATACAGACCGGACCAGGGGACGCAGGCTCCACGGGTTTGGCTTTGTAATCAAAGGATTTGAACAGAGCCGTATTCTCTACGGGGAAGCCTTTATTGACAGCTTCCTTCTTGAAATAGGAAAATATATCCGCCGGGAGCTGCCTTTCTGCTGCGGCTTTTACTTACGGAGCGGGCGCTTCTTCCTTATGACTCCTTTGGAAAAGACCGAAGAGGCTGCCGATACATTAAGACAGCGGTTCAGAGCGTCCTGGACCCAGGGGACAAGAACCGCCTTCTTTGATATTGCCTGTGTTTATGTGGATCAGGAAGTTTTATTTCCTCCCTGGGAAGAATTCCGGCAGGCCCTGGCAGATGGTTTCCAGAAGGCCAGAGGGGTGGCAGTGAAGGAAATCACTGTGAATCAGGGCTACATGGAACAGCTGCATCGCAAATTTCATGTACGGCGGCTTCTTGCAGAGGCTTTGGCCAATAACAGCGCGGAAATTTTCCTGCAGCCTTTGATGGAGGCAGGTACCTACCGCATTCTGGGGGCAGAAGCGCTGGTGCGGCTGAAGGACAGGGACGGAAGCCTGGTGCTGCCTGATGAGTTTATTCCGGCGGCAGAGGGAAATGGGTCCATTTCCCTTCTGGGGCTGGAGGTTTTCGGAAAAGTATGCCGCTTTATCCAGGAAAAGAAGCCCCAGCGCTGGGGAATGAAATGGATACAGGTGAATCTCTCCCCCATGCAGTGCCTGGACCGGCACCTGCCGGATAAGCTGGATGCGCTTCGTAAGGCGCATGAGGTGCCTGTGTCGGCTGTCCGTCTTGAAATCACAGAGCAGGCGGCCATGGGAAACAGCGGCTACCAAAGGGTGAATGAGCTGGTGGAAAGGGGATATACCCTGGTGCTGGATGATTATGGCAGCGGCTATTCCAACCGCCAGCGGATGAACAGGATTTCCGTGGCCGGTATCAAGCTGGATGGCCACCTGGTGGGCAGTCATTTCGACCATCCCGATTCCTATATTCCCAATCTTATCAAAGGCATGCGGCAGTCGGGCTATGAGGTGACTGCGGAAGGGGTGGAAACAAAGGGAATGGCGGACAGCCTTTCCGCCATGGGATGCACCTCCCTGCAGGGGTTCTACTTTGCTCCGCCCCTCACCCTTTCGCAGTTTGAAAAGATGTATGGAACCTGAAATATTCTGCTTTTATGATTTACGCTCCCGGAAGGGGCAGTGATACCTGTGAATTTTCCTGTAGAGGAAGGGGTGTACCATGTGTTAACAGCCATTGGGGTACCTAATATCCATTTCTTTCTGGCGGCCATACCGGTGCAGCTGATTCTCTTTTTCTTCTACCTGAGCCGGCGGCAGCTGCCCCTTCGGGAGTCCCGCTCCTTTCTGGTGCTCATGGGCTGGAACATGGTGATCTTTCTTACGGATCTTCTCCTTGTGTATACGGGCTCAATGGGCAGGAAGGAAGAACTGCCTTTCCTGACCCTCTTTTTCTTCTGCAGTGTGCTTCTGGAAAACTATTTCCTCTTCTATTATTTCTGCGATGCCCTGCAGGCCGATGATTATGGAGGAAAGCGCATCCGGTGGATTGCCTTTCTTCCGGTGGCGGCAGGTATCCTTTATTTCGGGGAAGACAGCATGACCGGTGCCAATCCCCTCGAACTGGCACTGCTTTTCCGTGAAGTCAACCTGGTTTATCTTGCCTTCTTTGCAGGACTTTCCCTGATTCTTGTGTGGCTTAGGCGAAAAAGCAACAGCTTCAGAAGAAATATGGGCTTTGCTTTCTGCCTCCTGGTCCTTCTTTTCGGCCTGTGGGGCCGCCTGCTTTTCCCGCAGGTTCTTTTTGCAGGCTGCTTTTTCACACTGGCTTCCTTTATCCTTTACCTCACTGTGAGAAATCCCGATTTCTATCTGGAACATCAGACAAAGGTTCTGAATAAGGCGGCCTTCCATCTGGTGGCCCGGGACCGTATCAGGAGCTGCGGTATCCATGGACTTGGCTTTGTTATCAAAGATTATGAAGAGGGCCGCATACTTTACGGCAGTGCCTTCATCGACAGTTTTCTGGAAAATATTGGCCGCTTCCTGGTTAAGGAATTTGACGGAGGCGATGCATTCTATCTGGGCAGCGGACGTTTCTTCCTCCTTTTCAGGAGAAAAATAGACGGCCCCGAGGAAGCAGACAGACTGCACCGCCGTTTCCGGAAAGCATGGACAAAGGGAGAGCGTTCCGCCTTCTTCGACATCTGCTGCTGCAGTCTGGAGGAAGGGCTCCTGTTTCCTGACGTGGAAGAGCTGATGGAGGTGATTACCTTTGCCTTTGAAGTAGCCGAAGGCGTAGGGCAGGAAGACTTCATCATAGGCAGGGACTACCAGGCCAAAGTAGCAAGACAGGTTGAGGTGCGGCGGCTTCTTATAGATTCCCTGGAACGGGACAGCCTTCTGGTGTACCTGCAGCCCTTGATGAATGGACAGACAGGGAAACCGGAAGGGGCGGAAGCCCTGGTCCGCCTGTCCGATGGAAAGGGAGGACTGGTGCCTCCTGGCGAATTTATCCCGGCCGCAGAATCAAGTGGCTCCGTAGCCATCCTGGGACTCCAGGTGTTCAAAAAGGTGTGCGCTTTCATCAGTCAGGGAGGCATGGACAGATGCGGCATGAAATGGATCAATGTGAATGTGTCTCCCGTGCAGTGCCTGGATAGAAACCTGCCGGAAAAGCTGGAAAGCATCAGAAAACTCTATGACATTTCCCCCGCCTTCCTCCATCTGGAAATCACGGAACAGGGGGCCCTGGGGCCCGGCGGTCTGGAGCAGATCAGGCGCCTTAGGAAACTGGGTTATCCCATGGTGCTGGACGATTACGGCACCGGTCGTGCCAATGCCAGCCGCATCAAAAGCATTCCCCTTTCCGGTATCAAAATCGACATGTCCCTGGTCCGCGCCCACTTCCGAAAACCGGATCCCTACCTGCCCAGCCTGGTGAACGGTCTCCACGACCTGGGTTTCACCGTCACCGCAGAAGGGGTGGAAACGGAAGACATGGTCAAAGGACTCCGAGCTATGGGCTGCGACTACTTCCAGGGCTTCTACTACAGCCGGCCCATATCAATGGAAGAGTTTCTGGAAAAATATGGTACGAAATAAAAAATCCCGCCTCGGCGGGATTTTTTATTGAAAAGTACAGGTATGGCGGTACGTTATGCAGTATCGGAAACACAAAGGGTAGTGCGTAACGTCAGGCTTCATATTCATCGCCGTCAGGCGATACCTTCTCTTCTGAACCCTTTGAACCCTCTTCTACACTGAACCTGGGGCTGCAAAGGCCCCTTACTTAATAATCAGCACCGGCACTTTCACATGGTGGATAACGTACTGGCTGACGCTGCCCATGATGAAGGAGGAGAGGGAGCCTTTGCCGCTGTTTCCCATGATGATGAGGTCGATGTTTTCTTCGTCCACCAGAGAGGTGATGACGCTGCCCGGTACGCCGGTGCGGATGATGGGGGTGAAGCGGATCGTTTCAGGAATCTGTTTCTTGATTCTTTCCATCACCGCTTCCGCTTTTTCCCTGATAGAGGCAAAGCCGTTGCGGTCCAGGTTTACCTGCATCAGGGGGTAAGCCGCTTCTCCGATGTCTGCCACCACGGCCACATATAAATCCGCATGGTAGGTGCCTGCCATTTCTACACCGTAGCGAAGGGCGTTGTCGGCGGTGCCGGAGCCGTCTACGGGCACAAGAATTTTTTTGAACTGCATAAGAGAGACCTCCTTTTGAAAACTGATTTCCTTATTTGGTAATTCCTGCTATGATATATATGATTATAGCATGAACGGAGGGCTGATTCATTTCATCAGTCTTTTCCGGAGGAAGGCAGGATGAATCCATGAAAAAATCAGCGGTAATTCCTCTCATGGCGCTGGCGCTTTTAGTGCCTTTTGGTGCGGTTATGGGGGAAGAGGACAGGCCGGCGGCGGTGGAAGAGGCGCCGGCAGGGACGTATGTGTACGATAACAGGGCCAGCGGGCTTTCCATGACTATTCCGGGAAACCGGGTGGAAAATGAGAAATCCGGCGAGGCGGTGTACCAGGCGTTCCTGCCGGATGAGGGCATAGCCCTTTCCATTCTGTCCAGGGCCTATGGCCAGCCCTATGGCATGGAGAAGATGAAGGAGCAGGAAAAGAAGGCGGAGCAGTTCTTGACGGAAAGCATAGCCCGGTCCGGCGAAAAGAAATTGTCCCTTAAAAAGGTAAAAACAGGGGCCGGCACGGCTCTTTTTGCAGAAACCACAGGCCAGGGTAAGGATGGCGCCTTCTCGGTGATGCGCTACCTGTTTCTTCGGCAGGAAGGTACGGCCATGATTTCCTTTACCATGAAGGAGGGGGACCGGAAAAAGAATGATCCCGTTGTGAAGCAGCTCATGGATACCCTTACTTTTTACACACCCATGCAGAAGGTCAATGTGAAGGGAACTCCCTATACCTATGATATTCCTGCTTCCATGAAGGTGGATTATGATCCGCCGGTGGCACCGGATCATGTGCTGGTGGCCGGAAACAGGCTGCTTATGACAGGGGTCGTGGCTCTTCCCATATCGGAAAACAGGGAGTTCAGTTTCCTCCCTCCCAGTTTGTCCCATTTATCGGATGGGGATAAGGAAAATGTGATGGCCCATTTCAAAAGCAAGCTGGCAGTGGAAAGCACCGGCCGGTATGTGGAGAATGTGAAGTTCCTCTTCGGCTCTTTCCATGGAAGAGACGGCTTGCGTCTGGATTTCGATGACCAAGGAGACCATAATACCAGCTATATTTTTGTGAAAGACGGGAAATACATTTCCTTTGACTATATTTACAATACAAAAGAAAGGGACTATGCGGAAAGGGTGATGGAGCGCTCTCTGGAGTCCATTTCTTTTTAAGTCCGGGTTGCATATGATGGAGGCGATACCTTTGTTTTTTAATCTGTTTGGCGCAGGAAAAGATAAATATATAGAAGAGTATGCCAGCCGCATGGCGGAGGCAGCGGTGAAGGATGAGCTGGATGCAGACCGGCTGGAAAGTTTCATCGCCTATGCCAAGGAAAAGGGTCTGGGCAACAAGCAGCTGGCCCGGGCCCAGGCGCTGGCCTGTGACAAAGCCTTTGAAAAGCTCTACCATGAGGGCTACATGAATGACGATGAATACGGCATGTTTACGGATATGCTGAAGCTTTGCTACATGATGAAGGAAGACGGGAAATACAAGTATGAAACCATTGCTAAAAGGTGCAATGCTCTCTATAAAATCCAGGAAGAGGGCCTCATGCCGAAGGTCAACAGGGAGTATGCCAATGTGAAATACAGGGACGGGGAAGAGCTCCATTTCACCGCCGCCGCCCGGTTCATGAAGGCAAAGAAGCCTCTTGGCGACAGGGGCACCATCATTGCCAAAGGAAAGCCCTTCAAAGTGGGAAGCTGCGAAAACAGGGAAGACAAAAGCCTCTTTGAAGAAGGGGACAAAGGCGCTTTCTGGATTACCTCCCAGCGGGTAGGCTTCCGCAGCAAAACGGACAGAATCACCGCTGAACTTTCAGATATTGACCATGTAGAACTGGGGAAAGGGCCCCTCTGCTTCTATGAAAAGGGAAAGGATACCCCCTGGTGCGTCATGGTGGATGACTATGAAATGGCAGGAGCCCTGCTGTCGAATATTCTTAACAGGTGAGAGTTTCCTATTGAGGTGAAAGACAAAGGCGTCAGGTAGAAACAGAAAGGAGTCATGTCATGGAATTTGATCATGTGCTTGATGTGAGGAGTTCGGTGCGCCGGTATACGGATGAGCCGGTGTCCGAAGAGGATATTGAGAAGATTGTAACGGCAGGGGAGAAGGTGCCGGTGGGGCATTTTGATTTCAAAAATTATGCCATTGCCGCTATTACGAATAAGAAGGTGCTGGATCTTCTCACGGAAGAAAACCAGGCCCTGTCTGGCAGGGGCAATCCTATTTACGGAGCGCCGCTGCTGCTTCTCATCATGAATACGCCCGAGGCCAGGGAGGATTCCATAAAGCTCAATGCAGGCATTATGGCGGAGAACATGCATCTGAAGGCGGTGGACCTGGGCCTTGGCTCCATCTGCATTTACAGTTTTATCCGTACCCTGAACAAGGTGGAAGGGTACGGGAAGTATTTCCAGGCCCTCCATCTTCCGGAAGGCCTGAAGCCTGCCATGGCGGTGGCGGTGGGCCATACGCCCATGCCCCAGCGGGCAAGGCGGTTTACGCCCCGGATTCCTGCATTCCGCATTGGCGAAGAATAGGAGGAATTATGGAATTTGATGAAGTATTAGCTTTAAGAAAGTCTGTCCGTTCTTATACGGATGAGCCGGTTTCTGAAGAGGAAATCAAAGCTCTTATCCACGCAGCGGAAGAGGCATCGGTGGGGCACCATAATGACAAAGGCTATGCCCTGGTGGTAGTAAGGGATGAGGAAGTGCTCCGGCGTATCAGCACGGAGGGCGGAGAGAAGGCGGGAAAGCCCCATATGATTTATGAAGCCCCGCTTCTCATCCTCATCTGCCGCACGAAGGATGTGATGGAGAATCTGGAGGGCTTTGATGCAGGCATTATTGCCGAGCATATTCATCTGAAGGCGGCGGATCTGGGCCTTTCTTCCATCATCCTTTTCGGTTTCATCCGTCTTCTTGGAAGGGATGCGGATTATCTGAAAATGCTTCACCTGCCGGAGGGGATTTCTCCCATTCTGGCGGTGGCAGTGGGGCATTCGCCGCTGGACGGGAAGAAGAGGAAGGAAGACCGTCATTTTGAAGTCATAGAAAGGTGACTGATGGGCCTCTTCCTGTCATGGGAGGGGCCTTTTTCCCTTATTATTCCTATTGCTATTCCTTGGGAAATCTCGTATAATCAGATTAATATTTCTATTTAGGTTTTTCAGGGAGGATGTATTTTTTTCTCATGGCTTTAGAAGTCGGTAATATCGTAGAAGGTACCATTACCGGTATCGCAAAGTTTGGCGCATTCGTGGAACTGCCGGATAATAAGGTGGGTCTGGTTCACATTTCCGAAGTGGCGAACGAATATGTAAGTGATGTGAATGATTATCTTAAGGTAAAAGATAAGGTGAAGGTGAAGGTCATTACCATTGATGAGAGGGGTAAGATTGCCCTGTCCATCAAACAGGCCCAGCCTGTTTCCGGGAAAGAGGAAAAGAAGCAGGATCGTTTCCACCATGACCGCCAGGGACGCCGCGATTTCCATGAAAGAAATGATTTCCACGGCCGTGAGGGACATCGTCCCTTCGAACGCCGCCAGGAAGAGGGAGAAGGCGAGTCCTTCCGCCCTGAAAGACCGCAGTATAACCGTTCTTTTTCCGGCGGATTCCGTCCGGCCAAGAAGGAAGTACCCGCTTCTTTTGAAGATAAGCTCAGCCGTTTCCTGAAGGACAGCGACGAAAGACTTCTTGATTTGAAAAGAAATGTGGAGTCCAAGAGAGGCGGACGGGGCGCAAGGCGTTCTGACTGATTTGGATTTGAAGGGGGCAGCCAGGGAAGCACTGATTAAATCGCACACTGCTTTTATTTGTAGAAGCAGAATTTATGAATTAATCAGTGCTTTCCGGGTGCTCCCTTATTTTTTTACAGGGGGCATATGATGCGTGCGATTATCGATATCGGGACTAATTCAGTTCGTCTTTTGCTTGCAGAAAAAGATGAAAAGGAGGAGTGGAAGATTCTGAAAAAGGATCTTCGCAGCACCCGGCTCGGTGAAGGAATGACGGACAAGGCCTATATCGGCAAAGGGCCGCAGGAGAGGACTCTGAAGGCGATAGAGGAATTTGCTGCTGCTGCCCGCCTTGAAGGGGCGGATGAAATATTTGCCTACGGCACCTCCATCATGAGGGATGCTGCCAACGGCCCTGCTTTTTCTGATGAGGTGACCAGTGCCGTGGGCATTCCCGTGCGGATTCTGTCTGGCAAGGAAGAGGCCTATTACAGCTATATCGGCGCGGCAGGCACGTCCGGCGTAGTGACGTCGGTGGTGGATATCGGCGGCGGCTCCACGGAAATCTGCATGGGCTTCGGCACCGACATCGGCATGCGTCACAGTTTCCGCCTGGGCTGCGTGCGCTGCTCCAAGCAGTTCGATACTACTACGCCCCGGGGTGTAGCGGAGCTGAAAAAGCACTGCTTTGATCTTTTCCGTCATACGGAACTCATGCAGTCTGTGAAGAATGTGAAACGGTGGATCGGAGTTGGCGGCACGGTGACTTCCATGGCAGCCATGCTGCAGGAGTTGGAAGTGTATGATTCAGCCAAAGTGCAGGACTTTGTCATTCACCAGGATGATGTGAACCGCATGCTGAAGAAGCTCTGCGCCATGTCCTATGACGATAAGTGCCATTTGACGGGGCTCATGCCGGAAAGAGCGGATATTATCGTGGCAGGCGTAGCCATTCTGGATGCGCTTATGGAATACTTCGCCCTGCCGGAAATCATTGTAAGCGACAGGGATTTGTCCGAAGGCCTTCTGGATGCGGATGTGCTGAAACCGGCTAAAGAGTCATGAATAAGAAATCATTTCAGGAAAAAGTGCTGACCTTTGCCCGCCGGCATGGTTTATGGGCCAGGGGAGACTCCATTCTGGCTGCCGTATCCGGCGGCCCGGACTCCCTGGGACTCCTCCTTTTTCTAAAGGAAATAGAGGGGCCGGAAGGCATCCATGTGATATGCTGCTGCGTGAACCATCATCTCCGGAAAGCGGCGGAAGGGGAAACGGAATACGTAAGGGAAGTATGCCGCCTTTTTCATATCCCCTTTATCCGGAAGGACGTGGATGTTCCGGCGGCAAGAAGGGAAAATCGGGGCTCTGTGGAAACGGTGGCCCGCATTCTTCGGTTCAAGGCACTTAAAGAAGCGGCGGAAGAAGGAAAGTGCACTCAAATCGCTCTGGCCCATCATGAAAATGACCAGGCGGAAACTATTCTCTTCCATCTGCTTCGCGGAAGCGGCACCAAAGGCATGGCCGGCATACAGCCCCGGAGGAACATTTTCATCCGGCCTTTTCTTGCTGTCACAAGAAAGGAAATCGCCGATTTCCTTTCTTCTTTCCATGTAACGCCCTGTCATGATGAGACCAATGATATTCCCGATGCCACCAGAAATAAAATCAGGCTGGAGCTCATGCCCCGGCTGCTTTCCTTCAATCCAAACCTGGTGACCACCCTTTCCAGGGAGGCTCAGATCTTCCGGGATGAAGAAGATTTCATGGAAAAAGAAGAAGAAAGGGAAGCGGTCCATTTCAAAAGGGAAGGCACCCTTCTTATTTTCCCAAGGGCGAGATGGAATGGCCTCCATCCGGCCATGAAGCGCAGAATCATCCGCCGGGCGGTGATGGAAATGGCGCAGCGAAGCCCCGATGCAGAGGGCGTGGAGCGGATGAAGCTTCTGGCGGAGCAGGGAAAAGAGGGGCAGAAAACATCCTCTTCCGGCGCTGTGCTGGAAATAGCAGGCCCCTTTTTCTGCTTCTTTCCGGGAAGCTCCAGAAATGATTCTATCAACGAGGGAGATCTGCTCTCCTTTTTTTATAAAAATATGGAAAAAGAAAAGCCTGCAGGGAGAGAAACTGGTATAATAAAAGATAACCATGTGGAGAAGCTGACGGCAGGACCATGGGTGCTGACAGTGGAAAAGCTGCCGCATCCGGTGGAAGCAGGCCGAAATCAGTATCTTCTTGACGCCTGTGGGGCAGGGGCTCTGACCCTGCGGATGGCGGAAAAGGAAGACTACATGGAGCCTTTGGGCATGACGGGAAAGAAGAAGGTGTTCTCTATTCTCCAGGAAAAGGGAATTCCAGCGCCTCTTCGCCGGTTATGGCCTGTGGTGGCTGATGAAAATCATATTTACTGGACCGCCTTCTTTAGAGGAAGCCGGTTGTGCAGGGTGACGGAGGAGACAAAGTCATTTCTCCTTCTGACACTCACCTTAAGGGATAAGGAGATTGAACCAAAAATATGAAAAACCTGGGAAAAGATATTAAAACCGTACTGATTACCAAAGAACAGATTGAAAAGAGAGTGAAGGAACTGGGCGAAGAAATTACCAGGGACTATGAAGGGAAAGAGGTAGTGCTGGTAGGTATCCTGAAAGGGGCCATGCCCTTCCTCTGCGACCTGATGCGTTCCATTGATCTACCGGTTACCCTGGACACCATGTGCGTATCCAGCTATGGCAACAGCACCGTTTCCTCCGGCCATGTGAATATTAAAAAGGACCTGGACCGTGATATCCGCGGTAAACATGTGATTGTGGTGGAAGATATCATCGATACAGGCATTACCATGAGCGCCCTGGTACCCCTTCTGAAACAGAGAGGCGCCGCTTCCGTGGAACTGGCCATCTGCCTCAACAAGAAGGAAAGACGGGAAAAGGAAGTGGACGTAAAATACGTGGGCTTTGATATTCCCGATGAATTTATCGTAGGCTACGGCTGCGACTATGCGGAAAAATACAGAAATCTTCCGGATGTCTGCGTGCTGGACAGCCGGGTATATACAAAGGCTTAACCATACAGGGGCAGTCTTTGGTACGCTTCCGACCGGAATTCATAGGATTATAAACAATCCTGTTGCTTAAATTTCCTAAAAATGGTAGAATTAATTACTGATTTAAAAGTCTCAATCTACTTGTTACTTAGTCAGCGGGGTGGACAGGGAAGCAGACAGCGATTTCATTAGCGCTTCCCTAACCGGTCAAATGGGCTTTTATTGCACAGATCATGAGAAGGAGGAATATATTGAATAAATTTATCAAGAATGTGGCACTCTACGTGCTTCTGATCATCATCGCAGTGTCCATATTCAATACATTTGTTCATCCCCAGGAAAAGCATTCGGAAATCACCTACAGCGATTTTATTTCCCAGGTGGAAAAGAAGAATGTTTCGTCCGTTGTGATGACAAATAACGCAGTTACCGGAAAAATGAAAGACGGCACTGAATTTGCCACTTACATTCCGGACAATGACACCCAGCTTCTGAATAAGCTGAATGACGGCAATGTGGCCATTACCGCCAAACCGCCGGAACAGCCGGCATGGTGGATGAGCCTTCTGTCCAATCTGCTCCCCATTGTAATCCTTATTGCCGTATGGTTCTGGATGATGAACCAGACCCAGGGAGGCGGCGGACGGGTTATGAGCTTTGGCAAGTCCAGAGCTAAAATGACCGGCGAAGGCCAGGTTCACGTGAACTTCAACGATGTGGCCGGGGAAGATGAAGCCAAGGAAGAACTGTCCGAAGTGGTGGACTTCCTTAAAAATCCGGGCCGCTATACAGCTATCGGCGCCAAAATCCCGAAGGGCGTCCTTCTGGTCGGACCTCCAGGCACCGGCAAGACCCTTCTGGCCAAGGCAGTGGCAGGGGAAGCAAAGGTTCCTTTCTTCTCCATTTCCGGCTCCGAATTTGTTGAAATGTTCGTAGGCGTAGGCGCATCCCGTGTGCGCGACCTCTTTTCCCAGGCGAAGAAGAATGCCCCCTGTATTGTATTTATCGATGAAATCGATGCCGTAGGCCGTCAGCGCGGAAGCGGACTGGGCGGCGGTCATGACGAACGGGAACAGACATTGAACCAGCTCCTGGTTGAAATGGATGGTTTCGGTTCCAATGAAGGCATCATTACCCTGGCAGCGACCAACCGTCCGGATATTTTGGACCCGGCGCTGCTCCGCCCCGGCCGTTTCGACCGGCGTGTGGTGGTAGGCCGTCCTGACCTTCGCGGTCGTATCGCCATCCTCCGTGTCCATGCAAGAAACAAGCCGCTGGAACCGGATGTGGATCTGCCTACCATTGCCAAGAAAGTACCGGGCTTTACCGGTGCCGACCTGGCCAATATGCTGAATGAAGCAGCCCTTCTGGCAGCAAGGGACAACAGGAAGACCATTTCCATGTCCGATCTGGAAGAGGCTTCTGAAAAGGTTTCCTACGGCCCTGAAAGAAAGAGCCACAAAGTAAGCGATGAAGAAAGAAAACTCACCGCCTACCATGAATCGGGCCATGCCATCATGGCAACCCTTCTGAAGGATGCAGACCCGGTACATAAAGTCACCATCATCCCCCGCGGACAGGCTGGCGGCTATACCATGATGCTTCCCCATGAAGAACGGTCCTTCATTACCAAATCCCACCTTCTGGCCCAGATCCGTGTGGCTCTTGGCGGCAGGTGCGCTGAAAAGATTATTTTCAACGAAATCTCCAGCGGCGCTTCCGGCGACCTGCAGCAGGTAACCGGCATCCTCCGTAAAATGATTATGGAATGGGGCATGAGCGACCGCCTGGGACCCATGATTTTCGGCGAACACCAGGAGCAGATTTTCCTGGGTAAACAGCTGGGATCCGAAAGGAACTACGGCGAAACCGTGGCTACCATTATCGACGAAGAAATGCACAAATACCTGGATGAAGCCTACAATGACACCATGCAGACACTGACAGATAATCTGCCTGTGCTCCACGCCATGGCCAAGGCACTGATGGAAGTAGAAACCATCAACCACACCCAGGTGGAAAACCTCTTCAAATATCACTCCATTTACGCTCCCGGAGAGGAACCGAAGAAAGAAGAAACAGACAGCAGCGACTCCCCGCTGCCGCCCATGCCCTCTGACGACAGTCCTCTGCCGCCGGTATTCGGAGAATAAGAACCATAAAAACTGCGAAAGCTCAGCCTTTCGCAGTTTTTTGCTGCCTCTCAGGCACGCTGCGGCATGATACTGGGCGGCGCGTAGCGGCAGGAAACCATTTAGGAAACTTTATGCGCATAGTTTCTTATCCGGTATGACACCATGGCTTTTCATAGAGACAGGAAACGATTCTCCCCCCTGCAGACTTCCCCTATTTCCTGTATAATAAGGAGCGATAGCATTGAAAAACGAGAACAAGGAGATACCATGAAATTACTGCGTTTGACACTGCAGGGGTTCAAGTCCTTTGCAGATAAGACCACCATAGAATTTGCGGATGGCATGACTGTCATCGTTGGGCCCAACGGCTGCGGGAAGAGCAATATTTCCGATGCGGTGCGCTGGGTGCTGGGGGAGCAGAATGTGAGAAACCTTCGGGGGCAGAAGGCGGAGGATATCATTTTTTCCGGCTCCGAGTCCAGACAGGCGAAGAACGGGGCGGAAGTACAGCTGGTGTTGGATAATTCGGCCCATGAGCTTCCCCTGGATACTACGGAAGTGTCCATTACCAGAAGGCTTCTTCGCAACGGGGACAGTGATTTCAAAATCAATAAGCGCACCTGCCGGCTGAAGGATATCCAGGAGCTTCTGGCCAATACGGGCCTTGGAAAAGGGTCTCTTGCCATCATCGGACAGAACCGGGTGGACCAGGTGCTTACGGCCCGGCCTGATGAGAGGCGGCTCATATTTGAGGACGTGGCAGGCATCAGTCTGTACCGCATGAGAAAGAATGAGGGGCTCCGCAAGCTGGAGAAGACGGCGGAAAATATGGACAGGGTGCAGGACATGGTGGCCCTTCTGGATGAGCAGCTCGTTCCTTTGAAGGAAGGGGCGGAAAAGGCGAAGATTTACAAGGAACTCATGAAGAAGAAGGCAGCAGTGAATGCATCTATGTCGGTGCTGAAGCTGACTTCCATCGGCCGTATGCTGTCCCGCTACGAGACGGAGTACAGAAATCTGGAAGAGAAAGATGTGAAATGGGAAACTGCCCTTTCTTCCTTTGCAGCGGAGAGGGAAAAGCTGGAAAAGCAGGCCCTTGATTTCCAGGAGGGACTGAAAAATCTGGGACAGAAAACAGCAGAGGCCCAGAAGGAAATGGAAGATCTCCGCGGCGATTTCCGGGTGAAGGAAGAAGCACTCCACCATGCGGAGGAGAAGAAGGGAGAACTGGCTGCGGAAGAAGAGGATCAGCAGGAAGCGGAACAGGAACTGGCTGAGGAAATCCGAAGCGGCGAAGAAGAGTACCAGGGCTTTGTGGAAGACTTCCGCCAGTGGGACGAAAAACGGAAAGCGGCGGAAAGGGAAAAGGCGGAACTGGAGAAGGCCCTTGCCCTTTCTGAATCTGCCTATGCGGAAAAGCTGGCAGTCAACCGGCAGAAAATCGCAGAGAAAGAGAGGCTGGAGCAGGAGCTGTCCCATGGAAGGGAAAACAGGGAGCGCCTGCAGAAGGAAAGGGAGGAAGCCCTTTCTTCCCTTCAGGAGAAGAAAGATCTTCTGGAAAAGATGACGGAAGAATCGAAGGTCATGAAGAAGAAGGAAGAAAAATCGAAAGCCCGGCTTTCTGAACTGGAAGAGCAGGGAAAGAAGGACGGCCTTCTTTTGAAGCAGAAGGAAGACCGTCGTTTCTCCATGATGAATGAAAAAGGGAAACGGGAGTCTGCCCTTTCCGCCATCCGTTCCAGAAAGAGTTATCTGGAGCGGGCGGAAAAGGAATACTCCGACTTTTCCATGGCAGTGAAAAATATCATGGCCCACCGGGAACAGTTTGGAAATTCCATTCATGGACTTTTGGGGGAACTGATTGAAGTGCCAAAGGCCTACACCGCAGCGGCGGAAGTGGCTCTGGGAAGCCGGATTTCCTGTATCGTCACCGATACGACGGAAGCTGCAGGCCGTATTATCCGCTGGCTGAAGGAAAGGCGCCTGGGCAGGGCTACCTTCTTCCCTCTGGAATCCATGCGCTCCTTCGGCTACGGCGGTCAGGAACAGGAGGCGGCTCGGGAGAAGGGAATCTGCGGCATTGCTTCCGAACTTTTCATCTGCCAGCCACAGTACCGGGAGCTTCTGAACTCCCTTCTGGGGAAAACCCTCATTGCAGAAACCCTGGATGATGCACGGCAGGTGGCAAAGAAGTACCGCTACCGGCTCCGCATTGTAACCCTGGACGGCCAGGTGGTGAATGCCGGCGGTTCCATGACCGGCGGTTCCATGAGAAAGAAGGAAAATACCTTCTTTGGCAGGAAACAGGAAATCAGCACCCTTTCCCAGGAGGAAAAGGAAAAATCCGAGGAGCTCAAGGAATATGTAAAGGCGCTGGCAGCGGAAGGGGAGGCCTGTGATGCCCTGGCCCGCCGGGTGATGGAAGAAAGGGAATCCTGGCAGGCACTGAAGGTGGAACTGGCATCCCTTACCGCCCAGCGGGAAGGTTTGGAGAATACCATAAAGGACCACAGCCTGGCGGCAGAGAAAGCGGAAGAAGAGGCAGGGCGGCGCCTTGCGGAAATGGAAGAAGAGGATGGAAAGATCAAGGATATTTCCGAAAGAATCAAAGCCCTTGCAGACATTCCGGAAGCAGGGGAGGATAAGGAAAGCAGCAGGCTGAAAAAAACACTGGAAGAAAAGAACCAGGAAATCCTTACCATTCATGTGTCCCTTACAAAGGCCCGGGAATCCCTCGCCTTCGGAAAACGGATGAAGGAGGATCGGGGAAAGGCACTGGCAGAGCAGAAGGCGGACAGGGAAAAGCTGGAAAAGGATAAGGAAGAAAACGGAAAACTCCTTCTGTCCCTGGCGTCGGAAATGGAAAAGCTGAAAACCGATTTCCGGAAAGCGGAAGCCCTCTGGCAGTCCCACCGGCAGAACCAGTCCCGCATGCAGGATGATTCGGACAGCTTTGCCATGGAACAGAAGAAGCTGGAAGAGTCCTGGCGCAAGACCCAGGAGCAGTCTGCCAGAGTGAAAAGGGACATGGCGGAACGGCAGGGGCGCATTGACAATTTCAAAGCCCAGGAGGCGGAAGAAATCAAGCGTCTCCAGGAAAGCCACATGACCCTTCGGGAGGCAGAGGCCCTGCGGCTCCCCGGCTCCATGCAGGATATGAAAAAGGAAGAGGAAAGGCTGGCAGGAAAACTGGCGGAACTTGGAACCGTCAATCCCAACGGGGAAGAGGACTACGCCAAACAGCTGGAAAAGAGAAAGTTCTATGAGGTGCAGATTGAGGATCTGACCAAAGCCAGAAACGGGCTGGAAACGGTAATTCGTGACATTGATAAGACCATGACGGAGCAGTTCGGCGAAGCCTTCGGGGAAATCAATAAGGAATTCGGCCGCATTATGCAGCTCATGTTCCAGGGAGGAAAGGCAAGGCTGGAACTCACCGACGAGGCCCATCCTCTGGACGGCGGTGTGGAAATGTACCTCCAGCTGCCGGGGAAAAAGCGTCAGCCTCTGACCCTCATGTCCGGCGGCGAAAGGGCACTTACCGTCATCGCCCTTCTCATTTCCTTCATGGCCTACCGTCCGGCGCCTTTCTGCTTTGTGGATGAAATCGATGCGGCCCTGGATGACGCCAATGTGGAAAGGTACAGCCGCATGATTGCGGACTACAAAAAGAAGACTCAGTTCATCGTCATTTCCCACAGAAAGAAAACCATGGAATTTGCCGATACCCTCCAGGGAGTCACCATGGCGGAAAAGGGCGTTTCTTCCCTTATTACCGTAAAAATGAAGGACTATGTGGAGTAGGGAGAAGCAGGCTTGACAATAAATTTTCAAAAAATCTCTTGACAACTCTTTCAAGCCGTGGTAAATTACTCACAACGAAACGATGAAGAAAAGAGTAGGCAGCCTGATGACGGCCAAGCGAGTCCGGAGAGTGAAAGCGGATACGGATAGGGTGCTGAAGTGCATTTCTGAGTTTGGCAGGTTGAAATGACAGTAGGCCTTCCCGGGAACTCCCGATACAGAGTCAGGGTTTGTTAGAACCTCTTAAGGTATACCTGGTGACAGGCATATGAAATTGGGTGGAAACACGAAGCACAGCTCTCGTCCCTTATGGGACGGGAGCTTTTTGATTTCTATGAAGAAAGGATGAAAAGGAATGGGCAGACTGATTGCAAAGAAACTGAATGAACTGGAATGGGGTCTGGCAGGATGCCTCCTGTTCCTGGGCATCTCTTCTCCCGCATTCCATCAGTTTTATAAAAAGTAAGGTTACAGGCTGACAGGGATCGGAAAGACTTCGCCTTGTGAAAGGCAGAATGGGAACAGGTGCCCGATTCGCAGAAGTTTCATGACTCTGAGCAGAAGAATAGGAACGGGACTTTGAAAAGCCCGTATCCGCCATGCGCCGGGGCGGAAAGCCCCGGCGGCATATTTCCAATGATACATTGATACCAAAAGGCAGGGAAGAAAAGAGTACCTTTCTAAAAACGGTTAAGCGAGTCCGGACAGTGAAAGCGGATACGGATAGGAAGGGGAAGTGCATTTCGGAGCCGGTGGCTGAAGGTTAGTAGGTCACATCGGGGACGCCCGTTACAGCGGAGGGTACTGACTGGTGCCTGCAGAAACCGGCCGTCGTATGGCCGGTGAAATTGGGTGGAAACGTAAGACCTCGTCCCTTTGGATGAGGTCTTTTTTATATACAGGAGGCCGTGCCATGAATGGAAACCGCCGATGTAAAAGGGTAATTTTTTAGCAGGAAACAAGAAAACGGAAACCGGAAACAGTATTTCTTATAAAAAGGAGACATCACATGACAGAAAGCAGAAGAGACTTCATTGCAAAAGTTTTCCATAATGAAAAAACAGACCGGGTGCCGGTGGGGTTCTGGCACCATTTCCTGGGCGATGAAACAGGATCCGATGCCTTTGCCCATCCGGAACTGACGGATACGGTACTGGCAGGACAGGCCGATTTCTACAAAGCCTTCCAGCCGGATCTCATTAAAATCATGACCGATGGCTATTTCAGCTATCCCCTGGAGGCACTGAAGAAGCCCCTGACATCGCCAAAGGAACTGGAAGACATCAGGCCTCTGGGAAAAGATTTGGATTGGTACCGATTCCAGATCGGCTATGCAAAGAAGCTGACCGCCCTTTACGGAAAGGAAGTACCCCTCTTCTACAACCTTTTCGCTGTGCCAAGAACCATTGAGTTCATGCAGGCTTCTCTTGGTCATCCGGTGGACATTGCTTCCTGGATTCAGGAATATCCGGAAGAAACGGCCCACGTATTCGACGTAATTTCCAAAGATTATGCGGATTTGGCCAGAGGGCTGATCGAAGAAGGCGGCGTGGACGGTATCTACCTTTCCGTAAACAACGTAAGCTATGACAGACTGACGGAAGATGCATATAAAAAATATGTGGCTCCCTATGAAATCCGCATTCTGGAGGCAGCCAATGCAGCAAAGGGCAGCAATATCCTTCACATCTGCGGGTACCACGGTTTCCACAATCACCTGGAATGGTACAAGGATTATCCCTCCCAGGCAGTGAACTGGGCGGTGAAGGTAGAAGGGGTTCCCCTGAAGGAAGGGAAAGAGCTCTTCCATGGAAAAGCAGTCATCGGCGGCTTCGGACAGACGGAAAAGGATGTGATTTACCGGGGCAGCCGGGAGGAAATCGAAGAGGAAACGAAAAAGATTCTGGATGAAGTGGGCACCACCGGCGTCATTCTGGGAGCGGACTGCACCATACCGCGGGATACCGATGTGAACCATCTGGCATGGGTTCGTGAAGCAGCAGATAAGTATACAAAATAAGGGAGCGGAACATGATGAAACTGAAAACTTTAATCAAGGCAGCATTGATTGCAGGAACTTTGGGAATCGCACTGACCGCAGCAGGCTGCGGCGGAAACAAGGGGGATGCGGCCAAAGCCGGCGCTTCCGGAAACGGCGGAAAGAAAATCGTCAAGGTAGCCCATACGCCCCATTATTTCCCCTATGATTTTGTGGATGATGATAACAAATCCGACGGCATGGAAGTGGCGGTGATGAAGGAAGTGGCCAAAAAACTTCCGCAGTATGAATTCCGGTTCGTACCGACCTCTGATGACGACCTTCTTATCGGCGTGGAATCAGGCAAGTACGACATCGGTACCAAAGGCGCCTGGAAGACACCGGCCAGGGAAAAGAAATATATTTTCACGAAGAATTACATTGCCGCCAGTGTCATTGGCGTGACTATCCGCAAAGAGGATGCAGATACCATTAAGAATCTGGATGACTTCGCCAAAGCAGGAAAGAAACTGGTACCCATTGCTCCCCAGAATGCCCAGTACCAGGTGATTGAAGACTACAACGCCGCCCATCCGGACCATCCGGTAAAGCTGGAAGCCTCCGAAAACTTCCAGGTAGCCGATGCCTACACCTGGGTGCTGGAAGGAAGGTATGACGGCTACTTTGCCATCGAGCTGGCCTACAAGAAAAACGTGGAAGCTCCTGATGCGCCCTATAAGGACTTCAAAGATAAACTCAGCTATTTCCGCTACAAAGCAATCCCCACCTATCCGGTGATCAATAAGAATGATAAAGAACTGGCAGCGGACGTGGACAAAGCGTTGGGCGAACTGAAACAGGAAGGTAAGCTGGCGGAACTGGAAAACAAGTACTTCGGCGAAGAAGTGAGCAAGCTGGTGGATGCGAAGTAAAGGGCGCTCTTATGATACAACCCTGCAGCCGCTTTCCCTAGCTCACTAGTACACTATTTCACTAGTACACTATTTCACTATTTCACTATTTCACCAATCAACAGGAGGTGTTATCAATGCAGACCAGACCATTCAGTCCGGAAATGATTTTTACATCCATACCGGCCCTTCTTCCTTACCTGGCGGTAACGCTGGTGGTGGGGGTGACGAGCATTCTTACGGGATCCCTGCTGGGGATGCTTCTTGCCTGGGCCAAATTGTCAGGACACAGGGTAATCCGCATGGCGGCGGATGGGTATACCTACATCATCCGATGCACACCTTCTATTGTCCTTCTGTTCATTGTTTTCTACGGCCTGCCCAAATTCATGGAATCGGAATTCGGCATAGATATGGACAATCTGTCCCGGGCGGTCTTCGTGATTATTACCTTTACCCTTCTTTTCGGAGCCTATGTGTCGGAAGTGTTCCGTTCCGCCTATGAGGCGGTGGACCGGGGGCAGTATGAGGCAGCGGTCACCATCGGCCTTTCGCCGCTGCAGGCTTTTTTCCGGGTCATGCTTCCCCAGACGGCGGTGATTGCCCTTCCCAATTTCGGAAATTCCGTCATCAACCTGCTGAAGGAAAGCGCCCTGGCCTATACCATCGGCCTCATTGACCTGCTGGGACGGACCAATCTGATTATTGCCAAGAATTACGGCGCCTATGGTATTGAACTTTATGTGGCATGCCTCCTCATTTACTGGGGCCTCAGCATCATTATCGAGCAGGCCTTTCTCCGCATGGAGTCCTACCTGGGCCGCGGCCGTCTGAAGGCGTAAGGAGGAAATCATGGAACTGGACCTATCATTTATGCAGCATGCGCTGCCCTTTCTTCTGAAAGCCCTGCCGGTGACCCTTTTCATTACGGCTCTGGTGCTTCTTCTGTCCCTGGCTCCTGCATTTCTCATGGCAGAGAAGCGGATCGGTGCCGGAGGAATTGGGGAAAGGCTCATTACCCTTTATGTTTCCTTCATCCGCGGCACACCGCTGGTGCTGCAGATTCTCCTCATGTACACCCTTCTCCCCAGTCTTCTGAACGGGGCGGTGAAGGCCATGGGAAGTTCCTTTGATGTATTTCACGGCGTCAATCCTCTCTGGTATGCCATTATCGTATTTACCCTGAATACCACCGCCCTTCTGTCGGAGGTGTTCCGGTCCGCCATTTTAAGTGTATCGGAAGGACAGATGGAAGCCGGTCTTACCATCGGTTTGTCCCGCTTCCAGACCTATGTGTAGGTCATCATTCCCCAGGCGCTCACCTCGGCCCTTCCCAACATATGCAACCTTACGGTGAACCTCATCAAGGGTACGTCCCTTGCCTTTTTCATGGGGATTAAGGACATTATGGCAGCTGCCAAAATCCAGGCTTCCTTTGGCTATAACTACATAGAGGCTTACCTGGAAGTATTTATTCTGTATGTTATCGTCTGCACCGTGGTGCAGGTTCTTTACAAAATTTTTGAAAAACGCACCGGTCTCTATCGCACCGCAGGGCAGGAGGGATAAAAATGCTTGAAATATCTCATGTAAGAAAACATTTCGGAAAACAGGAAGTACTGAAAGATGTAACCCTGAAGGTGAACAAGGGGGATGTGATTGTCATTTTAGGCCCTTCCGGCTCCGGCAAAACGACTTTTCTTAGAAGCCTGACCTTTCTGGAAAGGGCGGATGAAGGGGAAATGGTATTCGGTGACAAGAAACTGGATCTTCACCGGGCCAAACAGAAGGAAATCAGCTGGGTGAGAAAGCACACGGCCTTTGTATTTCAGAACTACAACCTTTTCGCCAACAAGACAGCCCTTCAGAATGTGATGCTTGGCCTCACCGTAGGACGGGGCGTGCCGAAGGCGGAGGCGGAAGCCATTGCCGGAAGGGCGCTTATGGAAGTGGGGCTGGCGGACCGGGCGGACTACTATCCGTCCCAGCTTTCCGGCGGCCAGCAGCAGCGGGTAGGCATTGCCCGGGCCATGGCTGTAAAGCCGGATGTGATTTTCTTTGACGAACCTACCTCCGCCCTGGATCCGGAGCTGGTAGGCGGCGTTCTTTCCGTCATGAAAAAACTGGCGGCGGACGGAGTGACCATGGTGGTGGTGACCCATGAAATGAAATTTGCCAGAGAGGCAGCTACCCGGGTGGTGTTCATGGACGGCGGCGTCATTGTGGAAGAAGGAAGTCCGGAAGAAATTTTCACCCATCCCAAAGAAGCCAGAACCCGCCGGTTCCTGCGCCGCATTCTGGACAGGGAATCGGGGGTTGAGGAAGAAGCACCGGCGCCCATCCCGGCAGGCAGCTCTCTTTCCGGCGTTCTGCCCAATATGGCATAAAGGAGGACCTATGAAACGATTTCAAAATAAAGTGAGCCTTATTACCGGAGGCAATCGAGGCATAGGAAGGGCCATTGCCCTCCGCCTGGCCTCCGAAGGAAGCGGCATCATCCTTTTTGGAAGAAATGAGAGGGATAATCAATCGGTGGAAAAGGAAATCACCGAAGCCTTTGGCGTTCCCGTGAAAAGCTATGAAGTGGATATTTCATCGAAAGAATCGGTGGAAGAGGGCGTCAAGGCAGCCATTTCCCATTTCCGCCGTATTCACGTTCTTATCAACAACGCCGGCATCTGCCGCCTTTCCACACCCTTTGCAGAGGTAAAGGACGAAGAATGGGCCCAAACCCTGTCAGTCAATCTTTACGGCGTGATTTATACCACAAGGCTGGTGATTCCCTATCTGGAAAAGGAAGGCGGGAAAATCATCAACATCGCATCCCTGGCCGGTGAAGTAGGCGGTATTGCCACCTCTGCCGACTATGTGGCCAGCAAGGC
>ERZ827043.1509-NODE-1509-length-23315-cov-4.844626_pt1 | contig 23315 bp, 16 predicted proteins | sample MGYA00519923_ERZ827043 | MGnify/ENA primary metagenome ERZ827043 (study PRJEB31778, sample SAMEA3449251) | human gut metagenome | biome: human gut; feature: human-associated habitat; material: faeces | place: United Kingdom | collected 2010/2012 ...
AAGCCGCTATGAACCCTTTGTATCGTGAAGCCAGTGAAACGGAGCCCGCCAATCTTCTCGCTCTATGTTTTGAAACGGCTCTATAGCATTATCTGCTCAAATCTCAAATCTCAAATCTCTATTTCCCCAAAGGAGTCTCACCATGCGCGAAAATCCCAAAGCCGGAGAAATCTGGCACCATTTCAAAAACCATGATTATGAAATCATTGCCATCGCCACCCACACCGAAACGCGGGAAAAACTGGTGGTATACAAAGCTCTCTACGGCAACTACGGTGTCTATGCCCGTCCCCTTGCCATGTTCATGTCGGAAGTGGACCATGAAAAATATCCGGACGTGAAACAGAAATATCGTTTTGAAAAGAAAAGTGAAGGAAAACCAGAATGAAAACCATTCATGTGGCCGCCGCTGTCATCGTAGACCAGGGCAGAATCTTCACTGCCTGCCGAGGCTACGGTGAATTTAAAGGCTGCTGGGAATTTCCCGGCGGCAAGATAGAAAAAGACGAAAAGCCGGAAGACGCCCTCCAGCGCGAAATCAAAGAAGAACTGGCGGCAGATATTACAGTGGATCAGTTCCTTGGAACCGTGGACTACGACTATCCCGATTTCCACCTGACCATGGAATGCTACCTCTGTCACGTGGCAGGCGGCACCCTCACCATCCTGGAACATTCCGCCTTCCGATGGGTCAGGAAAGAAGAACTGGAAAAAGTGGACTGGCTTCCGGCGGACAGGATAGCCGTGGAGTGGGTGAAGGGGCTGAAAATAAGCCGGTAAACAGTATTTGGGAATGGGAATGATGAATTATGGATACACAAAGAATACATCCTTATGAAAACAGGGCCGTATTGAAAGAGTATTATGCCAAGTACCTGAAAGACATGAGAAAAGTCAGCGATTCCACGGTGAAACACTACTTTGATGCCTTAAGCTATATTTCACGGTATCTCAAAGAAAAGAGTCTGCTGAAAAGGGATCTTTATGAGGTTATGGATTTGAAGGAACTGGCCGCGCTGAAGGAAATACTATACAAAGATCCCGATTTCATCAATTTAAACAAACAGGGCCACCAGATGTACAGCGCAGGACTGAACAACTACTTCCGCTTCGCCAGCGGAGAATTCATAGAACAGGAAAATGTGGCAGCCCGGGAAATGGACATTCCCATGGCACCGAATGCGCTGACTGATACCCCGGAAAATCCCTCCGGCACCTACATGGCGAAATCAAAGCACTGGAAACGTTCCTCCATCCTGCGCCGTCAGGCCCTGGCCTTTGCCCATTATACTTGTGAGCTTCACCCGGACCATGTGACTTTCCTGGCCCAGAGCACCCATAGACCCTATATGGAAGGACACCATATCATCCCCATGGCCATGCAGGCTTCCTTTGACCACAGTCTGGACGTATATGCCAACATCATCTGCCTTTGTCCCATCTGTCATAGAAAAATCCATCTGGGAATTAAAGAAGATAGAAAAGATATGTTGAAAGAAATCTACGACCAGCGAGGCGAAAGATTTGAAAAGAGCGGGCTCATGGTAACGGAAAATGAGTTTGTGGAGCTGGGGCTCAGGTGAGAGTATAATATATCGAATCCGATGTGGTTTTCACTTCGGATTTTTTATTTTCATCTTTAAGACAAATTCTGTCATATATCTTGAGTATAATAAAAGTAGAAGTTATTAAAAATGGTCATTGCATGATATAATTAACTTATATTGAATAAGACCTATTGCGAATGATCTGAATAGAGCTATAAGTATTACGAAGCAGGTGGATTATGGCCCGACTGAATCATGTTTGTATGTGGAATGGAAAGCAATGGCAGAGAATCACGGCAGAAGAAGCAGGAAAAAAGTTTCCTTATACCGTTTCTGCAGAGAGTCATATATTTATATGTGAGTTATGTGGACAAAGCGTTATTCTAACCAGCGGTGATAAAAGAATACGCTATTTTAAGCATAACCGCGGAGAAGATGAGAAGAATTGTCCGGACCGGAGCGGGAATACTGTCTATGAAGAGTTTAAGAATGGTGATCATGGTCTGCCTTTAAAAATTGTTTTTGATGATGATAAGGATAGGTTCCATTTTGAGTTAGGGATGATTCCGGTTCCAAGTATGCTTGTTGAGAATGTGAGAATTAGACAAATAAGCATACTTCCTTCTGGAATTGATTCGCCCTATATCTATAATCTTGAAAGAATATATCCTGATACCGTTACATACTTAGATGTTGGGAGTCTACCTTCTGAGCGGTATAGCGTTCATGTTGACTCCGGACTTACGAAATATTGGCCTGAAATTATTAAGGGGCCTTCCCCAGAGGGGAGCCTATTTGACGGCAAAACGGGAAAGCTGCTTATTCCGGATTCAGAGGTCACAGCCCATAAGGACTATTATTTTCTAAAATTGGGGTCACAGAAAAGCTACGATATTCCTAAAGATATATTTCTTAAGTTTGTATGCAAGCAGGATAATTACTGCTTATATACATTTCGGTGCAGTTTATATAACGAAGATACGGCAAGATATTTATGGAAACTACATTATCGTTTGACTGACAGTCCCGTGAGTATTCAGCCTATTTGGCCTTTGTACCGGGAAATGCCTTATACGATTATCCATAACCGGGATTACACTTACTTCTTTATTAATGGTAACAATGAATCTAAAGAGGGAAGCGGTATTCGGACAGAAATTTATCCGATGCCGGAGCATCCTGTTCAACTGAAAAAGCAAGGATCAATTACCCTTTTAAAAGTTCCATGTAAATCAGATAGAGTAATGATTTCTGCGGGCCGCTCCAAAGTCCTTACCTTTAGATATTTCTATAGAAGGAAAATGGATGAAACTGCTGATATTCCTCTGGCTGAAGTACGTGATGGCAAAGGAAATCGTATGGAACAAACTATTTATACAAGACTCCCTGCTCAAAAAATCCTTATTATTTCAGCACCCTATGATGGAAAAGTCAGGGTACGAGATGGGCATAGAGTTTTAGTATATGAAGATTTGAAATCAGGGCAGGCATTCAGCCAAAAGATTGATCGATTGGGCGTTATTGTCGAGATTCTTCAAGGATTGGATGTTGTCTTTAAAATCGAATTTAAGAAAAAGAAACAATCTTCTACCAGGTATGAAAAACGCTGGATAGAATTGTTGGACCATTGCTCAGGAGATTATATTCCTTTTGGACGCCATATAGCATTAGCAACAGCGCGATTAGAGAATATGCCTAAGTTGCGCCATTGGGTGATGAAATGTGTCAAGTCCGGTTATATACGGGAAGATGCGTTACATATCATTCAGTCAATTTTATTTTCTCGGAAGTGAGGATGAATTATGGCTAATATTGATAATCTAACAACAACGGAAAAGAAAGACCTCTGCAATTTGATTGGTGGAAATAATTTTATGAGGTTTTTCAAAGATAATCCCAACGAATATCAGAAAATAAAGCCTGGATTTAGAGTAAAGAGTTTGAAATCAGAAGAGGCACTGACTCTTGGACTTAGATATGTTGAGAAACCGGTGATTAATCGTTTCATTGAATGGCTTACCTCCTGTGGACTTGAAGAAATCAAACAACGGCAGGAGGATTTTCTAAAGAAAGAAGATAATAAAGGTCTGGCCGATTTTATGGCTCTCAAAGATTCATTATTTAGACAGAATATTCCATTATATTTTAAACTATCAAAACGTGATGAATCTGAGGGATATGTTCAGCTTTTAAGCTATTTGGTTGAACAGGCTGTTAAAGAAGATGAAGAGAAAGAAAAAGAGGACAATTCCTTAGATTTGTTAACTAAACAAGTAAGCAAATTGCAAAAGAAGCTTGATGATAAGGAAACTTTATTTGCCGCTGAAAAACAAAGCCATGATCAAATACTGGCCGAAGTCAAAGGCATAAATAAGCAGCTGGAAGAGAGAGCCCGGGATGCAGAAAAGGGAAAGAGGGAAATTCAGCAGAATCTGGACAAAGAAAGGCAGCTCACTATTTCGCAAAGCAAAACTATAGAATTTTTAAAAAGTGAAAAGAGGGAAGTCGAAGAAGAATTAGATCATTTGAAAGATACCTGGACTCCTTCAACGGCATTGCCATATATGTCACTATGCGTGGTGGAAAAGCCCAGTTATAATGAGAATAAAATTCGGCTCAGAAGGCTATCTGATATTGAAAATGGCATGATTTTAGACTCGTATAGTTCCAATATTCCTTCTTCAAGGCCTTATCTTTTCGGAAAAAATCTTCCGCTGGTTGGAACTATTGGTGTGTGGAGATGGAATGAGGATGAGAACCATTATGTAACAGTCCAGAGAAATCTTGCTTTTCAGTTGATTCAAGTCATTATGCTCCAGGCCGCGAATGAGACTTCATTGGTTGAGGCTGTAAAAAATGGTGTGCCTGAGAATTTTATTGCTGATGATATTCTCTTGGTATATCAATCAGATGCAGAGCGTTATGTTGGTTTATATTGCCATAAAAGCGATTTCGTTCAAAATGGAACTGCCTATTATTTAAGAGATGATGTATACAGCTTACCAATGTATAAATTCTCCGGATATCCATTTATTTCAGTTGGAGAATATATTTTCTATAGGAAACCGTACTTGGGAACCATAGAATCATATGTGCAGGTTAAAAGTCCTGATGAGATTATCAAAAATCTACTTTTGCAAAGAATGACCTGGGCTAACATGAAGCAAGAGGGAATCGTCCGCCATAATTTCCAGCATATAAAAAATCTTTTAGGGAAAATGATGATTCCAAGCTTCTATGAAGAAGTGGGCGAAGCATGTGACTGCTCTTTAGTGGAAGCGAAAGAGTTGGTTGCAGATTTTATTGATAAATCTAACCGTCATATTTCAGGAAAAGATGTTGCAAATAGTGTCATCGCAGATGTAATTGAGAGTAATGATGATTTGAGAAAACGAATGAATGAAATATCTTATAAGCGGTGGCTGGAAGAAAACAAAGAGAGTATTACTGCAAAGAATCATGAACTCGAGGAAATAGACAAAAAGCTAGCGGAAAAGCAGTCAGAGGTGGACGAACTTCAGAAAAATGAAAAAAATCTCATAGCTGAGATTGATTCATTGGAAAAAGAACTTTCTACCAAGCAGGAGATGAGCACGCAGCTGGACGTTGAAGTGCGAAAAAATATCCAAAATGCGGAGAAGAATGTTTCTTCTTTCTTAGTGGATTTGATGATGAAATATGGTTTACATACAGAAACAAAGGCTTTAGATGCCAAAGCTGAAACCAAGTCTTTGTTTAATCCAGGCTCAAAATTAGAGAAAGAGCCTGACACATTTATTGACAAAACAGACTTTCTGTATAATTTGTCTGAAAATCTCCAGTCTGCTGGAATTGCTGAAGAATATACCTCAAAATTATCGTATTACCTTTATGCTGCTTATCTCCAGCGCTTTCCTATTATGCTGGCAGGACCTAATGGAGAAGCTGTAGCAGATGCATTTTCTTGTACTGTCAATAATCAACTGGCTGGAAAAGTAGACTTTCACGGCGATTTTGATAGTAATACTTTTTCCATGATTCGTCATTCTTCGGATAAAGTAATAGCAGTGACCAATCCATTTAATAGCAGGTGGATATCCTATTTACCGAAGCTTTTGGAAGATGATAAATTTTATATTCTTATCACTCCCTATCCGGAGGAAATGCAGTTAGAGCCGTCCAGCTTGTACAATCTGATATTTCCTTTGAGTATAGATGAAATGATCGACGCTGTACCTCAATATGATGGATTCATGGGTGGCAGCTGGGACAAAAAAGAGGGCTTTGACGAGATTAAACCAAATACTTCATGTAAACGTGTTTTGGAGTTGTGTCAAATTCGTCCTTTGATGGAGAAAAATGTGGGTAGAGTGATTCAGGCTTGGTGCAATCTTTCCGGAGAACAAATGATATCGAATGACGACAGATGGCGCTTCATTATTTATCCCTATGCCTATGCCACAAGACATATGAGTGAAGCAGCTCATTATCTGTCGGATAGAAATATTCAGGTATCCGATTCCATTTCTAAACTATTTGAAAAAGCAAATGAGGAATAAGTATGGCCGCCAATGTGTTCGATGATTTATTTACCGAAATCGCGGAAGAATTTTCTATTCCCAGGAACCCGGGCGAAGAACGTAATAACTGGTATGTACGGCTCATTTACAGCCTTTCCGCACGCATGGGTTATGCGTCTCTGTGGGATTTCGAAGAAACGGAACAGCATTGCTCTATCCAGCATTTCAAAAACCGAATTTCAAATATTTTCAAATCCTATCTGGCAATGTGTCCGGAAGTGAGAAATTTGTATGAATCGGCTGGACAGCAACCTTGTAATCAAATAACGGAATTTATTTACAACATCTATCTTGATACAGGAAATATGTATCATAGCAACTATTCCGTTTATCCGGTTATTCCTAAAGCAGCGCAACTGGGAGCCGTCATATTGACCAGAGGGATGCCTGTTGACATGAAACAATATGTCAGCGGTGCCGGTACCTATGTAAGAGGCTCAATTTCCATAGAGACTTGTGATGTAATGGATATGTTTCAGTTGGACAGGGGATGGTTACCCGATGTATGGAGTAAAATCCAATCTCAAATTGTTCAATGGCATCAGCTGCAAAATGTCCGGGGCATCGAGTATTTGAATGAAGATGTTAAAAATGGGACGAGAAAAGGATACTGGATTCCTGGTCCTGTGAAACATGAAGATGTCTCACTCGCACGAATTAAAACAGAGGGGCAGCCGCTTTTCTATTTTTACAAACGTACAGGTAGAGAATTCCTTTTTTCACAGATTCCCTCTTCGTTATCTACGAATATTAGGCTCTTGCAGTGTGCGTGTCTTTCCTACAAGGGAAATTTACCGGATATCAGGTACAAAGTGCTGGGTCAGGATGTGTTATTGAATCTTGGATACATATTACCTTTTGCAGAACAAAAGTGGATTTTGCTTTACAGTTGGCCTCGCACTTTAAATCATATAGATAGTAATTTCACTCGCGTAATGAATCGGGATGTATTTAACGGGATGCGTTCTGTACTGGAACCAATGGGGGTTAGATTTAAGGAAGACATGGGAGTGTGAAAATATGTCGAACGGAGCCGCTTTCTTACATAAAAAATTAAGAGAAGAATTAGAGGATTATATTAAGACTCAGTATTTAGCTAAAACACCGGTTTTGCTTCACGCCTTGGAGCAAAAGCTGGACAATGAGGGTACTTTATATCAGAAACCATACATAGAATCGTCACCTGCTTATAAAACAGTAACAGATGGTATTCGGAAAGCCAAAATACCGGAATGGATGAAACAGTATTTTGCCAAACTTTCAAATACAGGGATTGGCGTATACCCATCTCCATTTGTCCATCAGATTCAGGCACTCGAAGCAGCTGTAAATGGGCAGGATGTATTTGTGGCTACCGGTACAGGCTCCGGTAAAACAGAATGCTTCATGTGGCCCCTGATGGCAAAAATGGCGGATGAAGCTAGGAATCGTAAAAAGAGCTGGGCAAAACGGGGTGTTCGTGTAGTTATTATGTATCCCATGAACGCTCTTGTATCCGACCAGGTGAGCAGATTGCGACGCCTTATTGGAGATAAAGATGATAAATTTCTCCATGTATTCAGGGAAATTTGCGGCAATGGGGCAAGACGGCCTCAATTTGGTATGTATACCGGTCGTACTCCTTATCCGGGAGAGAAATCGGATTCGAAGCAAGATAAAAAACTGGCTAAAACATTAGAAGAGATAACTGTTCTGGATAAAGATAATCAGGAGTTTGGGGAACAGTTATTGGATAGCGGCAAAGTGCCGGCCAAAAAGGATCTGAATAAATTTATTGATAATTTAAAAAGTGGAAATCATGTAACGGATTCGGAAGATGCGGAATTAGTTACTCGCTTTGAAATGCAGAAATGCACACCGGATATCCTGATTACCAATTATTCCATGCTGGAGTATATGCTGCTCCGGCCAAGAGAAAAGAATATTTGGAATGATACCATGCAATGGCTGCGTTCAGATGCACAAAACAAGCTCTTATTTATCATAGATGAAGCTCATATGTATCGTGGTGCCGCCGGTGGAGAAGTAGCTCTTCTGATTCGTCGTTTATTCCATAAATTGCATATTGATAGAAAACAGGCCCAGTTTATTTTAACGACTGCCAGTATGCCGTCAGGAGAAGCAGAAGATAAAGCGGTGATGAAATTTGCCTGTGACTTAACTGCTGCAGATGACTCTTCCCATATTTGTTATCTGAAAGGAGAAAGGGCCGAGCTAAAGCAGACGGATTTAAAGAATATTCCCTTTTCTAAATTTGAAGAAGCGGATGCATCTTGTCTGGAAGATGAGACGAAAAGGTTGAATGCAGTTAACCAATTTTGGCAGGGAGTGCCTGGGGCACCGGGTTCTTTTAGTGATTTACCTGCTGCTTATAATTGGCTCTATAATCACCTTTTATCCTATGCGCCTTTTTATAAAATGATAGAAAAGTGTAGAGGAACTGCCGTTTCGTTAGATGAACTGGCTAAAGATATCTTTCCGGATCAGGAAAAGGCAAAAGCACTGGAAGCGGTGGGCGTCCTATTAGCAATTGCGCCGATGGCTAAAAATAAGGAGGGGGCCATCTTATTTCCTGTAAGAATGCATATGCTTTTCCGGGGAATCAAGGGTATCTATGCATGTACAAATCCAGAATGCCCTCATTCTCATACCGATAATACATTATCCTTAGGAGAGTTGTACTTGGATGATGGACATCTAACATGTAGCGAATGTGGCAGCATGGTTTATGAACTGATTAATGATCGTCGGTGTGGTGCGCTCTTCTTTAAAGGCTATGTTTCTGAAGAGGGTATGCATAAAAACGATTGTGAATATTTATGGCATTATCCATCACAACTGCCTGATAATGATATCAAGGAAATTCATTTGTTTATACCGGATAAAGGCTTTCGAGATACAAAGCAGGATCGTACTTACCCAGTAAAGGCATGTTATCTGGATACACGGAGCGGTTTTATCTACTTTAAGGATGATGCTATGGATGGAAAACCGGGAGTTAGAAAATTATATTATTCGACATATGATAAAAATACTCCTGACACGTTATCTTTCAGTAGTTGCCCTCATTGTAAACGCCCTTTAACAATAACTAGATTGACTTCATTTGCCACAAGAGGTAATCAGGCATTTAACAGTTTAATTCACAGGCAATTCCAATTAGAGCCGCCGGTTTCTGGAAAGAATCCAGAAAAATATCCAAATGAAGGGCGAAAAGTGCTTCTCTTTTCTGACAGCCGACAGGGCGCTGCTAAACTTGCCAGAGATATGTCTGAAATATCAGATATGGGAGCAGCCAGACAGTTGTTTGTTATGGCAATCAAGCAAATGTGTGAGGATGGAGATAATGTCATTCTTGACCAGTTGTATGGATATTTTTGTGCTGTTGCAGCTAAGAAGAATATTTTATTATTCCATGGGGATGATAGGAAAAACTTTGAAGAAAACTGTTTGTTTGAGAATGGGAATATGAAACGAGCTGAGCGAAGAAAGCGTAAGTACATGCCAAAGCTCACTATGAATGATGCTCCTAAGCAAATGCAGGAAGATGTTATTCGACTTTTTGCCGGTGGATATAATACGCTTTATGACAGTGCAGAATGTTGGCTCATGCCTAATGAAGAAACCATTGATGATATAGTTGATGACTTTATATCGGAAGGATTGTATAAGGATGAGTCTGCTTTACAGCTGATAGGGAAAGAACTGTTTAATGCTTGGGCTTTGAACATTTTTGATTCTTGCGTAGCTTTAGGCAATAATATAAGCGATGAAATAAGAAGAAATGTTCGTGCTTCATATTCCGGATATGGTCTAAAATCAAACTGGGAATTCAGCAAAGTTATAAAGCAGATTATGGGATGGAAGAAAGGCTCAAAGGAAGAAAGCCGATGGAAAACAGCATTTGACAATTTTCTCGGAATCTCTCAAGTGTCTGGGAACAAGTATATTAAACTTACAGAAGTATGTCCCGTATATGATATTTCTCACACTTGGTACCGCTGCAATCAATGCTCTGGTATTACACCGTTTATGTTGAAAGGCCATTGTCCAAGATGTGGGTCAGAGAATATTCATCCCATGGATGATTTTCAGATGGAAGCTTTGACCTATTGGAGAAAACCCATTGAAGAAGCTCTTCAGGGAGCGCCTATCCATATTATTGATACGGAAGAACATACAGCCCAGCTTTCTCACAAAGATCAAAGAGACGATTTGTGGAGTAAGACGGAAGATTACGAATTGCGTTTTCAGGATATTATTTCCGGAGATGAAACGCCGGTGGATATTTTAAGCAGTACCACAACTATGGAAGTGGGCATTGATATTGGCTCATTAATTGCTGTGGGGCTCCGGAATATTCCGCCCATGCGGGAAAACTACCAGCAGCGTGCCGGACGTGCGGGACGAAGAGGAGCAACTCTTTCAACCATTGTCACATTCTGTGAAGATGGGCCTCATGATACCCTGTATTTTGATAATCCGGTACCTATGCTTAGAGGAGAACCGCGTAAACCCTGGATAGATGTGCAGAGCTTGAAACTGCTTGAGAGACATATGAGTATGATTATGCTTCAAGAATTCATTCAAGAAGTAAAACCCGATAGCAGCCTTGATGATATGGAAGCTACAAGCTTTTTGGATAATTACTTGAACGACTTTTACAGCTTTGCGGACAAGTATCCATTTTCACATGATGATATTTTGATTCCGAAAAGTGATAATGCACTTACTCGGGCTGGAGTTAGAGACTGGCTTCGTGAACAGCTGAATAAATTAAAGAGCAAAAGGACTAAACATCCGGAATTGTTCGAAGGAGATGGAAAGTCTGTAAGGCCGAAGAGTTTGCTGGATGCATTGTATGAGGATGGAGTGATTCCTACCTATTCTTTCCCTAAAAATGTAGTAAGCACTTACATTTCTGACGGCAATGGAAAAATCAAGTACGATGTAAATCGTGGACTTGATGTTGCTATAGGGGAGTATGCTCCGGGACGGGCTATTGTAGTCGATAAACAGACCTATCAAATTGGTGGTTTCTACTATCCAGGCAGCGAATGGAAAAGTAAAAATAGAAATCCTGCTTCTGCATACATGGAGGATCCGAATTACCTGAAACCAATTTGCAAATGTAATGATTGCGGATGGTTTGATGTTACCGGGGAAAATATCGAATCCTGCCCTTTTTGTGGTAGTCATAATTTGCAGAGAGATTCTAGAGAAATGCTCAGGCCCTGGGGGTTTGCACCTAAAGATGGAAAGGCCATAGCAGAAGCGCAGCTGCGAGAGGAATATTCGCATGTACAGCAGCCCTTGTATTCCACATTGCCTCCTTCCGATGAAATGATGCGAGTACCCAATACCAAGCATATTAGAATGGCAAAGAGGACAAATCAATCCATAATTATGATTAACAGGGGCCCTGCAGGAAGAGGATTTATGGTTTGCGAGGATTGCGGAGCTGCTATGCCTGGAGACGATGCTAAGGTACTTAATAATGTATCTGCACCGTATCATAGATCAAAAAGGTGCACTCATCCTAATACAAAGAATGTGAATATTGGGTATGATTTTGTAACAGACATGCTTGTCCTTGAGTTTGCACTTGATGATGAAAAGATTGATACCCAAAATATCTGGGGTAAAAGTAATCCATGGCTTGGAAGAGCGGCCCAATCTGCGGCTGAAGCATTACGATTAGTGGCTTGTAAGGAACTGGACATTGAGTTTACGGAGCTGGTTACAGGGTACCGTGTACGGAAAAATACCAAGGGAACCTTTGTGGATATTTATCTCTATGATAGTTTATCCAGCGGAGCCGGCTATGCAGTAGGTATTGCGGATTCAGTTACTAAATTACTCAGGGAAGCGAAAGAGTTGTTGGATGGCTGTAACTGTGAAACTGCATGTAATAAATGTTTGAAGCACTATCGGAACCAGCATATCCATGGTATGCTTGATCGGCATTGCGCACTTCAGCTTTTAGAGTGGGGGTGCTCAGATCATATGGCCGATTCAATATCGGTGAAGGATCAAGAGAAGACCTTGGATCCAGTGCTGGGTATTCTTGATAAAAAAGGATGCGCTGTACAGAGAATGGAAAACGAAATCACGGCTAAGATGGGTGGCCAGGTTAAGAAACTCATTGTTTATCCGGCAATGTGGGCAGAACCGCACGATCCAAATGTCATTTATGTCAGTGATGCGCTTTTGAAATATGCCAAACCCTTAGCTTTAGAAAAAATCATAGGAAGTTTTGAGCAGGCGCAACTTCTTCCCCGCTTTCCCACACGATACTGATATTGCTAATGGTAACAGGCCGGAGCTGCAATGGCAGCTCTGGCTGTATTTTTTTACAAATTTGATACCTTTGGGTTTGACAGTATTTTAGTGTTTGAGATGGAATTAAAGTGCGGAAATAAATCTTCTTTATAATCTGCAATTAATCTTCCACTGTCAGGTTCTGTCATGGTGGTGAGTATAATAAGGATAGAGATATATTTTTAAAGGAGGCGGCTGTTATGATAGCGGACAGGGCAAGGGCCATGATGGCCATAACGGGCGGAGAGATTCCGGAGCTGGAGGTGCGGGGCGCTTTTTCCGGGGAGTGGAGAAATCTGCCGGAGCGGCGGATTTCCTTCCATTTCTATACGGGAGGGGATGAGGAAATCCTCAGTTACGGTGCGTTCTGCATGAAATGCGGACGTATGCCGGTGGTCAGGGGAGCCATTGATTTCTATCCCTGGCATCTCCTGGGCCTGGCGGCTTTTTTCTATGTGGCGGACAAGCAGGGCGGCGCGGGGCTCTGGTTTTATGACCCCGACTGCAGCTGCGACGTGGTCTATCTGGAACCGGTAGTGGGCACGGGAAAGATGGTGCTGACGGTGCGCAAGAACAGGGATTATGATAATCCCGACGAGAATGTGTGCCCGGTGAAGTTCCGGTGCCTGGTGGAGAGGGTGAGGTTCCTTCGTGATTTCCGGAAGGCCTTTTCGAAAAAGGTGAGTGATCCGGCTCTGGAGAAATGGATGGTCCCGCGGGTGAACGAGGCTTTCGCTGAGGGTCTGGACAGGGAAGAGAAGCTGGCCCGGGTAAGGAAGGCGGAAGAAATCGCGGCCGGCGCGGCGCCCTATGAAAATGATTCCGGTGAAATGGAGATGTATGAGGTTAAGATGAAGTATGATAACATGGAATACCTGGCGGCGGTGCTTCGGGAAGTGAATGTCATCCGGCAGGATCCCTGGGTGTTTGAGGAGCCTCTGTCGGAGAGGAAGCTGGAGGAGTTTGTCGGTTAGGGAGTTTGTAGGTTAGGGAGTTTGTGGGTTAGTGAGCTAGTGGGCTAGTAAAACCATACAACCGCGCCTGCGGTGCGAAGGGAAAGAGGTACCCCCTTTGGTGGCTGGCGCCACCACCTTTCCCCCTGTTCAGGGGGCACTATGGACGCTTGCCAGTGTGCCACATGACTCTGAGGGAAAGCGTAGAGAGGTTCTATTCTCCCCCCTGAATAGGGGAAAGTCCGGCGTAGCCGGATAGGGGGTGGCCACGCCAGGGGCCAATTCACTGCTATGCTTAGCGTGATTTATGCAGCATAAGGGAAATTCCGCAACGTAAGGCTCCTTTCTCAGAAAGGAGCTGGGCGGAGCCCTGAGGAACACAGAAGATAAGACAGGAACTGCCTGTTGCAAGGCAGCATTCTGGAGGGAGATTTCTCGACGACCTTTCACTGACTCCATGAAACTACAGAATCATACCGGCTTGTATCTCCGCTCGAAATGACGTAGAGGCAGGGAGCAGGCTGTTATTTGGTCAATTTCCGTGAAAATTTACGTATACAAAAGGGGCTGTGAAAAAATGCAAATCATTTTTTCACAGCCCCTCGGCTTTTCTTCGAAAATCCGCTTATCCTCGGTCGCCTGCGGCGACACCGTCGGGCATTAAGGTGCTCGCTTAGTGTGCAGTCTATACTCGAATAATAGCTCGACTCGACAGTCCTCTGCAGGACTGTCGTCTTCCAGAGGAAGAAGGCTTTTGCACTTCGTCATGCAGCACTTGTGACACAAAAGCAAGTCCCGTAACGCCCTTGCCCACCCCTATTTAAGGGGTGGGTGGCGAGCGCAGCGAGCCGGAAGGGGTCAGCCGCAAAGCGGCCTATAAAATTATTGCCCGCAGGGCAATCCACACCCCTTTGAACCATTTAAACCCTCTGAACCTTCACCCTCAGGCTCGAAGCCCCCTTTGGTGGCTGACGCCACCACCTTTACCCAAAGGGAAGCGTGTCACACGATTCTCAGGTCGCTCTGCTCCCCTACGAATCGTGTTCCCTTGCCACCCCGCAAGCGGGGGAACAATAAAAGGAGGAGCGAACTCTCCACACACGTGACACATTGCCCCATACTCTATGATTCCATATAGTCATATATTGCATGAAAATGGTATAATATCCTAAATGGCGGAAAAGGCGGTGAGATAATGGCCAGGCGCAGGGGACTGAAGAAGTGGGACCGGGTGACGGTGGAAGGCTGGCTCAGGCTGATGGGCGATACTTCGGTGATGAGTCATCTGATGATGGAAATTTTTGGCCGTCTTTACGATTCCACGGACCATATGGACAACGGGAAGAGTATCGCCTCTGCCCTCCATATGGAGTACCGGGCCCTGAATTCTGCGGTAGGCTGGGCGGGGACGAAAATCCGGGAGATGGTGGAGAAGGGTCTTGTGCCGGTGTATCCGGAAAAGGAAAAGAAAACCCTGGCCGCTCCTTCCCTGGTGCAGGAAAGCCTCGGGGAGGCGTCTTTGGAAGAAAAAGCGTCGGAGACGTCTGAGACCATGGCGCCCTGGGAGTATGTGTTTGACGGGGCGGAAGGGGATAACGGCGTTTATTTCTGGATTTTGAAGCCGGAGGCAGCTTCCGCCTACCGGGAAATCCGGGAAGCGGGAAGCCGGGAAATCGCTTCTATTTCCAAAATCCTGGAGGACGATGAAACGGCAGATGGGGTGGAGGAAAGTCTTTTTTCCCTTCCTTCCGACGATACGGTGCGGTGCATCCGGCGGCTGCTGGAAAAGGAGCGCTATTTCCAGCGGAAGTCCTTCCGCCTTGCCCATCCCTGCTGTGTGGTATGCGGGGCAGACCGGATTTCTCTTCTAAAGGCTGTGCCCTATGGAGAAAAGGGGACGGCGGAGCGGGGGCTCCTTTTCTGTCCCACCCACGGCACTCTTTTTGCAGCCCATTTGATTTCTTATAACAGTAAAGGGGAGCTTCTTGTTTCAGGCAGGCTGTCGGAGGAGGAGCGGGCCCTGTTTCATCTGACGGCGGGGGAGAAGGCCCACGGGTCTTTTGTACGGCGCCGCATGGCAGAACATCGGAAGGTTTTTAACCGGGAAGGCGGGAAAAGGAAATGATTTTATCGGGCAGGGAAATCGTAAGACATATGGGGGAAGAAATTATCATCAGGCCCTTTGATATGAGCAAGGTGAACCCAAACAGCTATAACCTTACGCTGGCTGACGAGCTCATGGTTTATGAAAATCATGAGCTGGACATGAAGAAAAGAAATGAGGGAAGGCTTCTCCATATTCCGGAGGAGGGCATCGTGCTCCAGCCCAATAAGCTTTACCTGGGACGGACCAGGGAGTACACGAGGACGAAATGCTTCGTGCCTATGCTGGAGGGACGCTCTTCCATCGGCCGTCTGGGCCTTTTCATTCACGTCACCGCAGGATTCGGGGATGTAGGCTTTTCCGGCTACTGGACGCTGGAAATGTTCTGCGTGCAGCCCATCCGCATTTACGCAGGCGTGGAAATCTGCCAGATTTATTTCCATACGGTTCTCGGGGAAGCGGACAGCTATAATGGAGGCAAGTATCAGAACAATCAGGGGATTCAGCCCAGCCTCCTTTACAAAGATTTCGAAAAGTAGTATTATAATGGTAAGTTTATAACACATGGGGCGAAGAAGCTGCAGCTGACGTATAGGTTTTTCCTATGCGCCGGGCTGCTTTTTTATTTCACCCTTTGTGGCTTTGCGAAAGGACGGATGGAATTTCAAGGAGAACCGGACTTTCCATTTGAGGGTATTTAAGGAGGACAGTATGATGAAGAAGGCATTGAAAAAACTGATGGTAGCAGGTGCATTTTGTCTGGCTGGTACAGCTCTTCTTGCAGGCTGCGGCGGCAGCTCCGGCTCCGGATCCGGCTCTGCAGGCGGCAAGCAGTTTCTGAATATCGCCACCGGCGGTACTGCAGGCACCTATTATCCTCTGGGCGGCGCACTGGCTGAACTGCTGAACCAGAATATCAAAGGCATGAACGCATCCGCCCAGTCCACCGGCGCATCGGTAGCCAACGTAAATATGCTGAAGGACGGTTCCGTAGATATCGCTTTCATTCAGAACGATATCGCCTACTATGCAGCTAACGGCAAGGAAATGTTCAAAGACAACAAGATGGATAATATCCGCGGTCTGGCTGCCCTGTATCCGGAAACCATCCAGTTCGTTACCACCCAGGATAAGGGCATCAAGACAGTGGCTGACCTGAAAGGCAAGAAAGTAGCTGTCGGTGCATCCGGCTCCGGCGCCGAAGCCAATGCCCGCCAGATTCTGGAAGCCTATGGCATTACCTACAATGATATTGACGTACAGTACCTCTCCTTCGGCGAAGCTGCCAATGCACTGAAGGACGGCAACGTAGATGCAGGCGTAGTAGTAGCAGGCTTCCCGACCGCCGCTATCCAGGACCTGGCTGCCAATAAATCCGCTGCCATCGTCAACATCGACCCGAAGATTGTTGACCAGCTCATGCAGAAATATCCGTATTACACCAAGATGACCATTCCGAAGGGCACCTACCCCGGACAGGATGAAGACGTGAACACCGTAGCCGTGAAGTGCGTCATCGTTACCACCGACAAACTGAGCGATGACCTGGGCGAACAGATCGTGAAGGCCATCTATGAACATCTGGACCGTATGAAAGCTGCCCATGCCGTAGGCAAGTACATCACCAAGGATACCGCCCTGGAAGGCATGTCTGTAAAGATGAATGCAGGCGCTGAAAAGTACCTGAAGGCTAAATAAGGAAGAATCCCCAACGGATCCATACCTTGCATAGAAAGGAGGGAGAACGGGCCTTACTGGGGTCCGTTCTCGCTTTCATGAAGAAACAGAAAAATGGGACACTGGAAACAGTAATCATCATCATCGGTATCATCGTGGCCCTGGTCACAGGGGTGGGCGGCTGGTACATCCGCATGCCCTTCCTCTTTGCCCAGACCTCTGACGGAATCATCATGAAGCAGCGGGTGGACGCCGGTACGCCGGTCACCCTTGCCTACCACCATTCCGTACAGAAAACCATGATTTACGAATACCTGGAAGTGAACAAGATAGCAAACGGATTTGTCCTCAAATCCACCAAGTATCAATCTATGGGGGTGGGGCTTCCCTTTTCCGCGGACGAGGGAAAGTTCCGGGAAGAAGACGGCTGGTTTATTCTGGATGACATCAACCGGAATTATCCCGAGCTGTCCATCCGCAACGGAGTGACAAACCATGGCGTCCTTACTGTGGGCGACAAAGACTACAACCTGGATGAAATGGTTCCTCTGGGAAAAGAACTGAAGCTATATGTAGCACCGCTTTATAAAGGGTGGTACATGAAAAAAGAAATTAGGAGTTGATTATATTGGCTGATTTAGAAAAAAAGGGAACACCTGCCGCCCCCACAGGGCAGGCAGATGGTGCATTGACTGATGAACTGCAGGAAAAACTGAAATCCCTGGACAAAGAGTCAAACACCATGGAATATGCAGGCATCTGCGGCAAGATCGTGGCTGCCCTCTGCATCTGCTTTTCGCTCTTCCAGATATATACCGGTATCTTCGGTACACTGGACGCCATGATCCAGCGCTGCGTCCACCTGTCCTTCGGCATATCTCTGGTATTCCTCCTCTGCCCTACGAAGAAATCCTGGATTAAGGGCGGACGATTCCATCCTATTGATATCCTCTTCACCGTACTGGCAGTCATCCCGCCGGTATACATCCTGGTGAACTACCAGCAGCTCATCCTCCGCGCCGGCACCGTTACACCTACCGACGCCGTGGTGGGCCTCCTGGGTATTGTGATGGTACTGGAAGCTGCCCGCCGTATCGTAGGCCTTCCTATCGTCATCGTAGTTCTCTGCTTCCTGCTTTATGGCTTCCTGGGCCCCTACATGCCCGGGCCTCTGGCACACAGAGGACTCACCATCAACCAGATGGTAGGACACCTCTTCTTCACCACCGAAGGCGTCTTCGGTATTCCGCTGGGCGTATCGTCCACCTTCATCTTCCTCTTCATCCTCTTCGGCGCTTACCTGGAAAAGACAGGCCTTGGCAAGTTTTTCATCGATATTGCCAATGCCCTGGCCGGCTGGGCCTCCGGCGGACCGGCTAAAGTAGCGGTCATCTCCAGTGCCCTCCAGGGTACCATTTCCGGCTCTTCCGTAGCCAACGTGGTAGGTTCCGGCTCCTTCACCATTCCTATGATGAAGAAACTGGGCTACCACAAAAACTTCGCCGGCGCCGTAGAAGCCGCCGCTTCCACCGGCGGGCAGCTCATGCCGCCAATTATGGGCGCCGCTGCCTTCCTCATGGCTGAATTCGTAGGCATCCCCTACATGGAAGTCGTCAAAGCCGCCGTGGTTCCCGCCATCCTTTACTTCCTGGGCGTATTCCTGGGCGTTCATTTCGAAGCCAAGAAAAACCACCTGGAAGGCACCCCCAGAAGCCAGCTGGAACCCTGGGGCAGGATTATGAAAGAAGAAGGCCATCTGGCTATTCCGCTTATTGCCATCATTGCCCTCCTGGCCTCCGGCTACACCCCCATGAAAGCAGCCCTGGCAGGCATCTTCATTTCCATCGGCAGCGCCATGCTCCGGGCCAGCACCCGCATGAACTTCTATGACATTGTAGACGGCCTCATCAAAGGTGCCAGAGGCGCCCTGGGCGTCATCATCGCCTGCGCCTCCGCCGGCATGATTATCGGCATCGTCACCAAAACCGGCGTAGGTCTGAAACTGGCTTCCGCTCTGGTTACCGTGGCAGCAGGAAACTTCATGCTCCTTCTCCTCTGCACCATGCTCACATCCCTGATTCTCGGCATGGGCGTGCCTACCACCGCCAACTACGTCATTACCTCCACCATTGCGGCACCGGCCCTCATCCAGCTGGGCGTACCCATCCTGGCGGCTCACATGTTCGTATTCTACTTCGGCATCATCGCCGACATTACCCCGCCGGTAGCCCTGGCTGCCTATGCAGGATCTGCCATTTCCGGCGGTGACCCTCTGAAGACCGGGGTGAATGCATCGAAACTGGGCATAGCTGCCTTCATCATTCCATATGTATTCGTCCTCTCTCCGCAGATACTCGGCATCGGTGCCACCTTCGGCGGCGTGCTCTTCACTACCTGCACCGCTATCATCGGCATGACCGGTATCTCCGGCGCCATGATCGGCCAGTTCTACTGCAAAGCCAATGTATTTGAACGGCTCCTCCTTCTGGCCGGTGGCCTCTGCCTTATTGATCCCCATACCCTCACGGATATTATTGGCGTGGCCATCCTGGCCGGTGTCTTCGCCCTCCAGTACTTCCGCAGCAAGAAAGCCAAAGCCGCTGAAGCCTGAAGAAAAATGCTCCTCACCATGAGGGGCATTTTTTTATGGAGAAAATGTGCAGCGAGCTTTCATCTCATAAGTGGCTCCAAGTAAAGAGCGGGTTGTTGTGCCCCCCGCTTTTGCGGGGTGGCAAGGGAACACGATTCGTAGGGGAGTAATAGCGACCTGAGAATCGTGTGACACGCTTCCCACCGGGGCAAAGGTGGTGCCGCAGGTACCAAAGGGGGAAAAGCCGCGCCAGCGGCTAATTAAGCTGAACGTTTAGCAGGATACTTGAGAAAAATGCAAATTCCCGTAACGCCCTTGCTTCCCCTTGAGGGGAAGAGGGCCACGAAGTGGCGAAGGGGTGTACGACGCTGCAAGTCGGATCGACACACTATGGCAATATGACCGCCGATAGGCGGCCTTGGCAGGTGCATTTAGAAACAAAGGGGCGCCAGTATGATAAAACCTTCACAATCGCGCTGAAGCGCAATGGAGGGGCCCCTTTGGTGGCTGGCGCCACCACCTTTCCCCCTCTTCGAGGGGGCACTATGGATGCTTAGAAATGCAAGCCGCTTACGAAGCGTGCACTGCTTTTCAGAGCTTTATTGTCCCACCGCTCCGCGGTGGCAAGGGAACTTGATTCGCAGGGAGTCGTAGACGACTGAGAATCAAGTGACACGCTTCCCAGCGGGGCGGGAAGGTGGTGCCGTAAGGCACCAAAGGGGGGAAAAAAGCCACCGGAGGTGGCTGATTATTGTAGTGCTTACTATGCCATATGACACTGAAAGTAAATCCCGTAACGCTGACTTTATAAGCATCGCCCAAAGGGCGATACCACAACCCTCGGCCCGAAGGGCCGTTGCCCCTTGAGCGAAGCGAACACAACCCGCCGCCGACAGGCGGCCATAACCCTCGAGGCGAAGCCCCGTCAACCTACCCCTTTGAACCCTTTGAACCTTCTGAACCCTTTGAACCCTCACACCGAAGGTGTGTCCAGCGGCGTCAGAGCCGCCCCTTTTTTACAGGGAGAATCCGTTTGTCTCGTCTCCCGGCTTGTCCAGACGGCGGGCGATGTCGTCGTAGGACTGGGAGAGCTGGTACACTACAATGTCCAGGGTGGTACGGATCACTTCGGCGTCGAAGTTTTCCAACCGGCTGGTGAAGGTCACGTCCAGGAATACATTTTCATCGGAGCTGATGGTGTATTTCAGGATGGCATGATGGGCGTTCAGGTCGTTCAGGAAGGCAAGGAAGGTCTTTCTGGCGGGGCCCTTGGGGGCGGTGCCCAGATGGACGCGAAGGAGGGTGTACATGCTGTTGTCGGTAATCACCGCAGCCACCAGCTTGTGGTGCTCTCCGGCGGGGATGGCGGTCATGAAGACCACGGTGTCGTAGGAATCATGGCTGTCCTGGCGGCGGAAGAAGTTCAGGCCTTCTTTCTTCATGTATTTCTCAAATAAATCGGCTTTCCTGTTTTTCGTATGATTTCCCTGGGGAAATGGAATGGTATTGTCAGACATAGGTTACCTTTCTCAGCGGATAGGCTGGATGAACAGAATGGGTATCATGATATGTTTATTATACAGGAAACGGGGAGAATAGGAAACGGGCAGGCAGGAAATCGGGATTTCTGAAATCCTGTCAAGAGGTACCAAAGGTCTTTTACACCCATATAGAGAAATTCTATAACGGGCTTGGAAAAAGACAGGAAAATAGAGTAAGAGTCAATTTTTTTATGTACCGGAGATAAGGGATGACGTCCGGAAGGCCCATAAAATCTACTATGCGGATAAAGCATATATAAGCTTCATTATGATTTTATGTAAAGAAAAATTGAAAAGTCATATATCTAATTATGCGATAGAAGAGCATAATTTCAATGATATAATTAGATAGGTTTATACGGATTCAGGAAAGAGGCTTTTTGTGCAAAAACCGGGGTTATAATAGCATCAACAAAGAAAACACCGGGGCTTCCTTAAGGAGAGAGCTCCCGAAGAAAACAGAAATTTTTAGAAATGTGGTGATTTGTATGGACTTGATGATGCTTCCTGAATTTGTAAAATTTGCCCTCTTTATGGCAGCTGTATTTATTTCCAATATCGTGCAGGCCCTGACCGGTTTTGCAGGGGTCATGCTTTCTATTCCGCCCACCATCCTTCTCTACGGGCCGGATATGGCCAAGGCGGTCATTAATGTAATCTGCTGGCTGGTGTGCGCCCTGCTTATGTTCCAGAACCGGAAATATATCAATCCGAAGGAACTGCTCCGTATCGTGGTCTTCATGCTGGTAGGCATGGCCATCGGCATTCACCTCTACAATGTGGTGAACCCCCATATCCTGGTGCCCCTCTATGGCGCCATCATCGTAGGCGTAGCACTGAAGAACCTGATTTTCAAGCAGTCCGCTTCCGTCCTGCCGAACTGGATTGCCATTCCCGTACTCCTTGGCGCCGGCATTATCCACGGTATGTTTGCCTCCGGCGGCGCTCTGCTGGTGGTATACCTGGTAGCCACCTTCCGGGATAAGGATTCCTTCCGTGCCAACGTGGCTTCCGTGTGGACCATCCTGAACCTGGTGCTCATGTTCAATGACTACCAGAAAGGCCTTTACAACACGGAATTCTTCGAACTTCTGGCGCTGGGCGTCATTCCTCTGGTCATTGCCATTTACCTGGGAAATAAAATCCACGATATGATTAACCAGAAAATGTTCAACCGCGTCACCTACTGCCTCCTTTTGGCAGCAGGCAGCATGATCCTCATCTGATACTCTCTTTTGAAAAAGGGCTGTGAAAAAATGGTCATCATTTCTTCACAGCCCTTTTTTATGACCGCCCCATGATGATAGGCAGCCTGCCGCCACCGTCATCTCGAGCGGGGGGACGTGCCGGTATGGAGGGTAAAGACCTGGGGGTTATTGAGACGCTGCGTCGAGAGATCTCCTGCCTGCGGCATACCATGGGAGAGAGAGATTTCTCCGCTTCGGTCGAAATGACGAAGGGATGGGGCGGCGTTTCTGTCATTTGAGGCGTGAGATTTCTCCACTCCGCTTCGCTTCGGTCGAAATGACGGAGGGGCAAGGCGGCGCTTCTGCCATTTGCCCTTTTGAAATGACCGTATGCTGCCTGCTGCTACCGTCATCTCGAGCGGAGAAACATGGCGGTATGGGAGTAAAGACCTCGGGGGCTATTGAGACGCTGAGTCGAGAGATCTCCTGCCTGCGGCATACCATGGGAGAGTGAGATTTCTCCACTTTGCTGCGCTGCGGTCGAAATGACGACAGGACGGGGCGGCGTTTCTGTCATTTGCCCCTTTTGAAATGACCGTATGCCGCCTGCCGCCACCGTCATCTCGAGCGGGGGGGACATGGCGGTATGGGGGTAAAAACCTCGGGGGCTATTGAAACGCTGAGTCGAGAGATCTCCTGCCTGCGGCATACCATGGGAGAGGAAGATTTTGCTGCTCTGTAGAGACTCTGCATAGAGTTTCCAAGTCAGCCGAAGTTGGCCTCTAGGGAAGCGCTGATTAAATCATTGTTTGCTTTTATTCTTGAATTTTTATGCA
>ERZ827043.1549-NODE-1549-length-22899-cov-2.852127_pt1 | contig 22899 bp, 18 predicted proteins | sample MGYA00519923_ERZ827043 | MGnify/ENA primary metagenome ERZ827043 (study PRJEB31778, sample SAMEA3449251) | human gut metagenome | biome: human gut; feature: human-associated habitat; material: faeces | place: United Kingdom | collected 2010/2012 ...
TTGCGAGACTCAACTGCGAACTGAGCCTGCTTCTGAGCGCGAGCCTCGGAAGCCATAGCCTCGAGCTGAGCGCCGTTGCCGCAATCGTACTTAATGAACATGCCGAATGCCGCAACAACAAAGAACGCGGAAATAGCTACTACATATGCCATAGATGATCAATCCTCCTGGACGTACCCGGTTTCTATCAAACCGAAATTAAAACCGTTGCTTGGCAACTGAAATCCGCTTTGCGCTGAACTCAAATTGCGGGTTCATATTACGACCGTCAGATTGGAATGCAAGGTTTCAAACAGGGCTTTTGCTTGTTTTGGTACATGAACGGGTTATGATCGCGTTCAAAACGCGTTCATTTGAAATAATTACCCATTTAGTTAATATTGATGGCCATTTCCACCACATTTTCTTCATAATCGCTATTTTCCCAAACAAAAAGACACTATAATATCGGCTTTTCCATTTGGGTATTATTGCGTATTTCAATACAACGCTTCTAACTGGCTATTTGCTGTTTGAGCTTTTCGAACGTGCTTCATTATCAATAAGCGCTGGCGGCTAAGAAGCAGGCGCCTGAAAACATCGCCGAAATCAACCACGAGGCACCCTTCTGAAGGGTTGCGCGCCAAAAGGACCGCTCGCCTTCTGCTCCCCTTCAGGAACCAAGCCGACATCAACCGTGGAAGCAAATGAACGCAAGCTGATCGGAGCGGCATTAAACAGCAACACAACCGCTTCATGGCATTCGGGGCCACGCGATTCCGCAAGTTGATTACCGAGCAAAGGTCAAAAAAGAGAAGGCCCCCAAAATGGGAGCCTTCCAATACATCGCGTAGATAACGTAACGCTTAGCGCTTCGAGAACTGCGGACGCTTACGAGCCTTCTTCAGGCCGTACTTCTTGCGCTCAACCATACGGGAGTCGCGCGTGAGGTAGCCAGCCTTCTTCAGGTCTGCACGGTAGTCGCCAGCCTCGAGAAGAGCGCGAGCGATGCCGTGGCGCAGAGCGCCAGCCTGACCGGAAACGCCGCCGCCATTGCAGCGAGCGATTACGTCGAAGTGACCCTGAGTGTCGGTAACAACGAACGGAGTGGTTGCGTAGTCGAGAAGAGCCTGACGGCCGAAGAACTCAACACCTTCGCGACCGTTAACGGTTACCTTGCCAGTACCGGGAACGATGCGAACGCGAGCAACAGCGTTCTTGCGACGGCCGGTGCCGTAATACATTGCTTCGCCTGCCATTAGTTATCCTCCATCTTGATCTCACGGGGCTGCTGCGCTGCATGCGGATGCTCTGCGCCAGCGTAAACCTTGAGCTTCATGCCCATTGCACGACCGAGCGTGTTCTTGGGGAGCATGCCCTTTACTGCGTGCTCGATAACGCGCTCGGGATGCTTCTGCATGGCCTCCTGGAAGGTTTCGCACTTCAGGCCGCCGGGATAACCGCTGTGACGATAGTATTCCTTGCTGGTAGCCTTAACGCCAGAGATCTTGATCTTGTCAGCGTTGATGATTACGACGAAGTCGCCGGTGTCAACGTGAGGCGTGTAGGTGGGCTTGTGCTTACCCTTGAGAATATGAGCGGCCTTCGAAGCGACGCGACCAAGAACCTGGTCCTCAGCGTCGATGAGAAGCCATTCGCGCTCAACTTCGTTGGGCTTTGCGTAATAGGTCTTCACAGTGTTCCTCCAATAAAGTAACAAGTGTCGTTTTTCAAAAGTTGCTGCCAACTCGAGGCGCGGGATCCTACTCCGCATCTCTTTCCTTCCCGCAAACGGTGCTGCCGAAAAGCTCTGGACCAACTTGGCCGGCGCAGGGACGTTTTCCAGGCGGAAAAGAGTTCGAATCGCAAGCATGTACGGGGCTTTTGAAAGCGAACTTTTGCAGTTTATACTGCATTCGTGCCCTTCGTCAATCATCGCAACGAACCGATTTGGGCCTATGCGAAAATCTTCACGTTTTCTGCAGGATTATCGGGCAAACAAATCACCTAAAAGTGCAAGCTGCGCCCGATTCCGCTTTAAACCTGTTTGTATCCTTGCTCGGGGGCAAGCGTTGAGCGCTGATCCCACAACGCGGCAGCAAGCCCGCTAACCTCGGCGCGGCTGGTTTCGCCGTCGGCAAGATTCGTCATGATCGTAATAAGGTAATATTTGCCATCTTCTTCGATGATGCCGGCATCGCATATGGCGTCGTCGCTCGACCCATTGATCCAGCCAGCTTTGTCATACACGGTTACCGAATCGTCGGCCGAACTTGTCTTCGTCTTCTTAGCTTCGCCAACCTCTACCGTTTTCTTGCCAGTACACAACGTGCCAAGGAGCTCCTGGGCAACGCTTTCCGCCTTTTCACGGCTTACTGAGTTGGAGGTTGGGTCCACACCGCTGCGAATCATCGAAACGGCAGTGCCGGAGAACATCTTTTTTGCCCACTCAGTGATTTCCTTATTGGAATCAGGCGAGCTCAAATAAAGGAAAGTGTTCATCCACAACTTCAGCGATTCACGAGCCGAGTAGTGGGGAAAAGACGTGTCGTTAGCAAGCGTAGTAGAGATATTCATGGACGAAAGCCATGCAGAAAGCGATTCGGAGGCCGATCTTTCAAACGCATTACGCATGCGGTAATAAGAGGCATTGTCGGAATTGATGATGGCATCTTGCGCGCTTGAGTTCACCCGCGAAATGCTTGTTTTTCCCGTTTCAAGCGCCTGCTGACATCCATAGATAAGCACAGGACCTTTGAACGAGGAAGCGCCGTATACGCGTTGATCGAGGTTGTAGACGTATCCGCTGCCGGTTTGCAGATCGATAAACGCAAAACCAACAGTCTTGTTGTTCGCCGTAATGGCCGAAATAGCGTCCCCCACCTGCGTGGCTCCCTCTTCACTTAATTGCGGTACATAGTTCGCATTCGAATCGGCTAGAGAAATGCCCTGGACGTTGGTTCCTGGATCCGACACACCATCAATGGCTTGGATGGAGGGAGTGTAGCTGATTTCCATTTGGTCGGCCTGCGCGCCGTCACCCTGCGAGGAATTATCGGCCGAAGAAACGCAAGAGCCGATGCCGACCACCAGGAAAATGGCAATCAGCACCACAACGGCTATGCACAAGACAGGCGCAAGCGTGGCGAGGGGCAAAGGGAACGAAGCAACGCGATCAGCCATCCACGATGAGTTAAGGCCCTGACCCTTGCGCGGGCTGAAACCACGATTGCCCGCGCCCACATGCACTTCGCGCTCGCGCGTTCTGTCACTACGACGAGAAGAGGAATCGCTGGAATTGAGATCGGCACAATTTCCGCCTTCGGAATAGCTGCGCGCTGCACAGGCGTATTCACACCCGCGTCCTTCGCCGCGCACCCGATGCTCGGTGCGAGCACCGCGGACATCGCGACCGAGGGAACCGCGTCCACGCGCCGGTTCGTTTCGCCTGCCAGAACGGTTCGAAGAGCGCTCAGAACCAGCACGCGCTTCATCTGAACGCGTGCTTCTGGCGCGATCCGTGCGGCTGCCCGATTGGGAAGATTTTTCCTCCCGATCCTGACTCCCGCTTCGCGAAGAAGATGTCTGACGGTTTTTCATGAGCGAATAATAGCAGGTGACACGCGTTATTGACCCGTAATTGCATAAAATCAACACTCCAACCCCGGCCTAGCCAAGAGCGATAAACACATTGGATTATTTTGCCCAGTTTCTCAAGCGCGCACTTCCATAAACGACTCCTTAGGCAATGAAATATCTATCAATATGACACTTAGATAATCTTATAAAAGGTTACAGAATGGTACCTAATTAGCACTCTCGGCATTCGAGTGCCAAGAACCGCGTAGTATTGCAGTTGTCAAAAGAAGCAACGGCCGCGCAAGGGAAATCGGTAAGCCAACAATCCCCTTGCGTGGCAAAGAAAGAAGATGATAAGGATGTTGGCACGTAGGAACTTTTTCAATGACTTTATGAGCGATCCTTTCGATTTCGGATTCTTCGGAACCGAACCAGCGCCTAAGGCAAACGCATCTCTGATGAAGACCGATGTCAAAGAAACCGACAAAGCCTACGAACTCGATATCGATTTGCCTGGGTTCGACAAGGAAAACGTTCAAATCGAGCTAAACGATGGCTACCTCACTATCAACGCTTCTACCAATGAAGAGAAGGAAGACAAGGACGAAAACGGCACCTTCCTTCGCAAGGAACGCTTCGTTGGTTCATGCCGCCGCAGCTTCTACGTTGGCGACGATGTTTCGGAAGACGACATTTCCGCTAAGTTCGAAAACGGCATCTTGAGCATAAACGTGCCCAAGAAGGAACTGCCCAAGCCCGAAGATCGCAAGCGCCTCATTTCCATCGATTAGCCCTAGCGCCTGTCATCCCCATCCAGGTAGCTCCAACATAGCCAGAATGATGCTCTAGCCTTTTAATTGCCCCCATTCCCCAACTTGAACCGCCCCCATTTCTTGGACATGAGAAATGGGGGCATTCATTTAGCACAACCCGATTCAGGCGGAATCGGAAGCGCCACAGACCTGGTGATTTCCCGTATACTAAACAAAGTAGAAGGTGCTTTGCGTCGCATGGCTTCGCAAGCTAATCTCTATCGCAAAACCCATTCGAAGCACCGTTTCGTACGCAGCAAAGCGAGGGGCCGACATGTCGTACATCGAATTCAACAACGTTGTTAAGCGGTACGGGTCGGGCGCAGCAGAAATCAGGGCCCTTGATGGCGCGTCTTTTTCCGTTGAGAAAGGCGAGCTCGCCGTAATCCTTGGCGCATCAGGTGCCGGTAAAACCACCGCTCTGAATATTTTGGGTGGTATGGACAGCGCCACCGATGGCAGCGTTCTCATCGACGGGCAGGATATCGCTCGCAGCAGCGAATCGCAACTGGTGGAATACCGCCGCGCCGCCGTGGGATTCGTGTTCCAGTTCTACAACCTAGTTCCCAACCTTACGGCGCTTGAAAATGTTGAGCTTGCTTCACAGATCTGCCCCGATTCCCTCAATGCCGCCGAAACGCTCTGCCGCGTTGGGCTGGGAAAGCGCCTCAACAACTTCCCCGCCCAGCTTTCCGGCGGCGAGCAGCAGCGCGTTGCCATCGCCCGAGCACTCGCGAAAAACCCCAAGCTCCTCTTGTGCGACGAGCCCACAGGAGCTCTCGATTACCGCACCGGCAAACAGATTCTTCAGCTGCTGCAGGACACCTGCCGCTCTTCGCACATTACTGCGCTGGTTATCACCCACAACGCTGCCCTGGCCCCTATGGCCGACCGCGTTATCCGCATGAACAGCGGACGGGTAACCAGCATCGAAACAAACGCACACCCCACGCCAATTGCTGAAATTGAATGGTAGCCAATCATGGCACGAGCATTTTCTAAAGACACCTTTCGCACTATCGCCAACAGCAAGAAGCGCTTTATTTCCATCCTGGTCATTTGCGCATTGGGCGTAACCATGGTGTGCGGCCTGCGCGCATCCTGCGTTGACCTGCGCAATTCCGCCGATGCTTTCTTCAGCGAGCAAGGCCTCTACGACGTATGCGTGCAGTCAACCTTAGGGCTGACCACAGACGATGTTGCAGCCGTTTCTTCGCTAGAAGGAGTTGCCGTTGCAGAAGGAGCATGGGAAGAAGAGACCTATACGCCACTCGGCCAAAAACGCGCAAGCGTAGGGGTAAAGGCCCTTTCAAGCGAGGGGTTCAACACACCCAAGGTTCTTGACGGCTCCCTACCCGCAAATGAGCACGAAGTTGCCGTGACTGAAAACTACCTAACCGACTCGGGTCTTTCGCTCGGCGATACCGTAACGCTTGAAGAAAACGACAACGAGGTATTCGAGCGAACCCAATACACCATCACCGCTAGCGTGATCGACCCAACCGAGCTCACCAACCCCAATGGATCCATCGCCATACGAGCCAGCGCATCGCCCGACTACTCGTTCTTCGTAACACCCGATGCCGTAACTGCCGATGTGTTCACCGCCATATACGTGAAAGCCAAGAACAGCACAGGCGCGAAAAGCTTTTCTTCTGAATATTCCTCGCTTCTCGACAATCTCACTACCCAAATAGAAGGGATCAAAAAACAGCGCGAGGAGGCGCGAACAGAGCAGATTCGTCAGGACGCGCTCGACGAAATCGCCGAAGCAGAAGCCGAGGTAAATGAAGAACTTTCCGATGCACAGCGGAAAATCGACAACGCACAAAGCACGCTTGATTCAGGCAAGCGGGAAATTGCCGCGAACAAGCACACTTTGCGCAACAGTGAAAGCACCCTAGCTCAATCAGAAGCCGAGCTTCGACGGCAGGCGAATCAGCTGGCAAGCGCCTCAAAGAAAATCGAGGATGGCTATACTGCAATCTCAAATGGGCAAGCCCAGATCGACGAAGGCCGAGCCCAGGCAAATGCCGCTTGCGATGATGCAGCGACGCAAGTTAAAGCCGCTTTGGCTGCTGGCATGATAAGCCAAGAGGAAGCCTCAGCACAGCTTGCGGGCATCGAAGCGCAGCGCGCTCAAACGCTTGCCCAGCTCGATGTCCAGAAAAAACAGCTTTCCGCAGCTAAGCAGGAGCTCGACGCCCAAGCAGCGCAGGTTTCAGCGGGGATGAAGGCAATCTCGCAGGGCTGGGAACAGCTTTCCGCAGGCAAACAGCAGCTGAAATCGGGCAAACAGCAGCTTTCCGCCGCCGAGACAGAGCTCACAGAAGGCCAGGCCGAGCTCGACGAACAGCGCGCGCAGTTCGAAAGCAGCAAAGCTGAGGCCCGCGCAAAATTCGAAGATGCCCGGGCCGAAGTGGATGACATCGAGCAAGGGCGCTGGTACGTGCAAACACGCGAATCAAACGCAGGCTATGCCAGCGTCGAATCGGATGCTTCTTCTATTGAGGCCATCGGGTTCGTGTTCCCCGTAGTGTTCATCGTAGTTGCCGTGCTCATCGCGCTTACCACCATCACCCGTTTGGTTGAAGAAGAACGAGGGCTTATCGGCACCTACAAATCACTGGGGTACCGCAACCGCGCCATCTTGGGCAAGTACCTAACGTACGCGCTTTTGGCGTGCCTCCTGGGTAGCGCCGTGGGCGAGTTCTGCGGATTCGTGCTTTTCCCCGCATTCCTGTTCTCCGTGTTCCAAATCATGTACCTCCTGCCCACGTACCTGCTTTCATTCGACACGCTCTATGGCGTGGGCAGTATGCTGTTCTTCATTGCAGGAATTGTTGGGGCTGCAGTATTCGCCTGCCGCGCCGAGCTTGCACAAACGCCTGCCACGCTCATGCGTCCAAAAGCGCCCCGTTCCGGCTCGCGCATCCTTCTTGAGCGAATCCCCTTCATCTGGAAGCGTTTGGCATTCCTAGATAAGGTAACGGCACGCAACTTGCTTCGCTACAAGAAGCGCTTCTTCATGACGGTATTCGGAATCATGGGGTGCATGGCTTTGCTTATCTGCGGATTTGCCATCAAAGACTCCGTGCATGCCCTTTCCCCTATGCAATATGGCGACATTTATCGCTATGACGCCTTGGCCATCACCAACCCCAACAGCTTCAAAGAGTGCGAAACACTGCTTGAGGGAAGCGAGGAAGTTTCCTCTATCCAGGAAGTTGCCGTCGATTCGGTAACCCTCACCTCCAACGGCGACGACGAATCGCTGCAACTGTTCGTGCTCCCCGATGGTGCCGATCTTTCTCCCTATGTTTCGCTTAAAAGCGATGAAGAGGCATTGCCTCTTTCCGAAAACGGCATGATTCTCACGCGAAACGCTGCCGACCTTTTAGGAGTAGGCGCAAACGACGAAATTACCGTAAAAACCAGCGCACTCGACGAAGCGACCGTGCCCATAACCCACGTAGCAGACAACTACTTGGGCAATGCCGCCTATCTTACGCAAAGTGCCTATGAGCAGCTGTTCGATGAAGAGGTTCAGCCCAACGGCTTCTACCTTGCACTTTCAGGCAGCGACACCGAAAAAGAGGCATTCGCCGACAGATTGGCTGAACGCAACGAATTCCTTTCCGTTTCCAGTACTCAGCAGATGAACGAGGAATTCTCTAAGTCGTTCGACCTGATCAACACCATTGTGTACGTTATCGTCTTCTTGGCAGCGGCGTTGGCATTCGTGGTGCTGTTCACGCTTTCCACAACCAACATATCCGAACGCACGCGCGAACTGGCAACCATCAAGGTGCTGGGCTTCCGCAAACGCGAAGTTAACCACTACGTGAATAAGGAAACGGTGCTGCTAACCATTATCGGCGTAGTTTTAGGCATCCCCGCAGGATACGCATTCAGCCACATGCTCACCTATGTGCTGAAAATGCCTTCCATTTACTTTGCAGTGACCATCGATCCAATCAGCTACGCCTACGCATGCGGCCTCACACTGCTGTTCGCCTTCATCGTGGCGCAGCTCTCCAACCGCACCCTGGCAAAGATCAACATGATCGAAGCACTGAAGAGCATCGAATAGGCACCCGTGTTTGCGGGGGGATGGCAGTTCTTCTCTTGGCTCACCGGCTCGATTTACGCCAGGGCGTTGATTTCTCGAGGGTTGCAAGGCTGCTTTGCCGAAGCGTCATTGACCAGGTTTTCATCAAAGGCCTACCCCCCCCCGAAAACTGCCAAAGCTGCTTTCTTAGGCTGCCCCTGGCAAAGTTTGCGCCATTTGTTCTTGCAGTTGTGTCGGCCGATTTCACAGCACGGATGCCGTATCGGACTTTCCTAGGCCGCCATTGGCCCAATTCGCGCCAGAGCCTATCCTGTTCGAGATTTACCGGTCCTGTTTGGGTTCTTGAGGCTCCCTGAGCTCGGGCTTGCGACGAGGATTGAAATGATGGCTCAGAGCATCGCCCAACAGACGCAGCTTCACGATGGCGTATGCCGTTACCGCGCAGGCAATAAGGAAAATGGGGATGCGCACCAGATTGTCGGCCCAGGTAATGATTACGCCACAGGCAGCAAGGAGCGCCGTCCAAGCCCACATGATAAGCACGGTTGCGCGTTGACTGAATCCTGCACGCATCAGGCGATGGTGGATGTGCCCCTTGTCTGCTTCGTCGATAGGACGATGCTCACGCTTTCGACGTACAATGGCGAAGAACGTATCGAGGATCGGAACACCCGCCGCCAGAATAGGCACCAACAGCGAAACGAACAAAGCCGACCGCGCTACAGCAAACAGGGAAATGATGCCCAACGAAAAACCCAGAAGCAGTGCGCCTGAATCACCCATAAAGATAGATGCGGGGAAGAAATTGGACTTCAGGAAACCTGCGCACACGCCAACAAGAATGACACTGAACAGCGCCGCATCGAAACGTCCGGTAAGCACCGCGAACAGCAAGATGGTTATCGCGGAAATACCCGTAATACCTGCCGCCAAGCCATCGAGGCCGTCAATCAAGTTGATAACGTTGGCAAAAGCTACCAGGTAAAACACCGTTAGAGGGTAGGCGACCCAACCAAATTCAATATACCCTTCACCAAAAGGATTATGGATGCTGGAAAATAGCAGGCCAGAACCGGCAACCACACAAGCAGCAACTATCTGTCCCAGCATCTTTGCTTTGGGGTTTAGATCGACCACATCGTCAACGGCGCCCACGAGAAATATCAAAACCGTGCCCAACAAAACGCCCCAATAGTTGACCTCAATGCCGTTGTAATCGATGAAAGGGTCAACCCATCCGAAGGCATAGACACCAAAACCCGCAACGGCAAGCGCCGCCAAAATGCCGCCGAAAATAGCCACACCGCCCATACGCGGAATGGGAAGCATGTTTACACGGCGAGCACTGGGGTAATCTATGGCATCAAGCTTGATAGCAAGCTTGCGGGCAAGAGGGGTCAAGGCAATGGTAACCACTGCAGCAACGGCGAAGAGAACGCCGTATTCAAGCCAGTCCTCTTTCTCGAACTTATTGGATAGCGCGACAGAATGCGCTCACGCCAAATGATGATTATATACCGAAGAGACGCTTCTCCCGACTACAGCTAACTAACGGCATCGCAAGCGCAAAGAGGGGGGAGGCCATCATCTACGTCGGCGCAGAAAAACAACCGCCGGATTTTATCGGTTTTTCGCATGGCCCTGACTTGCGCAAGCGCGGCCCCTCCGCTTCGGGAATTGCAACCGTGAAGAAGCCCACAGACCACCCGCGCCCGTGCCGAAGAGCCTTGCAGTTCCCCTCTGCCAACAGCTTACTTTTGCAGCCTTTGTGGAGAGCAGCCACCAAAACGTGGAAGTACCTTGTACTCCCCGTCAGGCAACACATGCAGCACTACTGCATTGTGTAGAATGAGCGAGTTGAAACCCGTAGATTCAGGAGAAGGTGTTCGTGTCACACAGTCCCGCGATAAGCGTCATTATTCCTGTCTACAACGTAGAATCTTGGCTGCGTCGTGCCGTTAGCTCGCTGCAGAATCAAACATGCACCAGCTACGAGATTCTGCTGGTAGACGATGGAAGCACCGATGGCAGTGGCGCTCTGTGCGACAAACTTGCCGATGACGATGTGCGCATCCGTGTAATCCATCAGGAAAACCAGGGAGCCGCCGCTGCACGCAACGCCGCTATCGAAATTGCTCGTGGCGATTACCTGTACTTCATGGACGGCGACGACTGGTGCGATCGCACCATACTGAAGGACATGTACCGCGTTGCTTCCGAGCACAACCTCGACCTTCTTATTACCGGTTTTACCATCGACACGTACTACGACGACGAAGGCAAGTACTATCGCGAGCTGCGCAATGCACCCGATCGCATCTTCGAATCGCAAGAAGAATTCCGCGCAAATGCCTGCCAGCTTTTCGATGCCCAACTTCTGTATGCGCCGTGGAACAAGCTGTATCGTCGCAGCTACATCAAGGAAAAGGGCATCCGATTCCCTGGCACGTTCTGGGACGACCTGCCGTTCAACCTCGATGTCATGCGAGACGTCGAACGCGTGGGGTGCATCGACGGTCACTACTACCACTTCCTGCGTGCTCGCGCCGAAAGCGAAAACACCAAGTACCGTCCCGACATGTACGACAAACGTGAAGAAGAACATCGCTGGATGAACGAGCTATACGCGTATTGGAACTTGGATTCTCCCGAAATCGAGGAGTTTTTAGCCCGTCGCTACGCAGAACGGCTAGTTGGCTGCATCGAAAACGTAACTAACCGCAACTGCACGCTTTCGAAGGAAGAAAAGCGCGCCGCCATCAAGCAAATGATATCCACTCCTCACGCACGCGAAGCGTTGAAGAAGGCGCGACCCCGCACCAAGATGATGTACCTGGTATTGGCGCCCTTGCGTATGGGCAACATCACGCTCACCATGACGGAAAGCGAATTCATAAGCTGGGTGCGCCAAAACAGCACCAGCCTTTTCGCACGCCTAAAAGCAAACCGCTAATCAAGAGCTCGCAGATGCGAGCTCTTTCTTTCCTTGCGCCCAAGGGATTACGACAAAAGCGCATCAGCCAAGAGCAGTTCGCGAAGCCCGGAAAACTCACTGCAATCAGCTGCTTTTTTGTTAGGTTCGGAATGCGCGCCGCATGGCGGTGTCGGGCTGGGTCTGGAGCCGCGAAAGCCACTCTGAACGCCATTCCTGTTAGATGTTCAAAGAGCATCTTCATTCAGCTTGAAGCAATGAAGCGCATGAAAAAGGAGGCCCGTAGCCTCCTTTTGAACAGCGGAATGGGTGGCTTGAGGCGCTCCAGACCCCAGCCCGACACCGCCATGCGGCGCGCATTCCGAACACTTATTTAATTAAAAGCACGCAGCCAATTACAGTAAGCAGGACGTAGGTGAACTTCACGAACTGCTCTTGGCTGATGCGCTTCTGGATAAGGCCGCCCAACCAGGTGGAAAGAATAAGCAAGGGGATGCACACTGCCAACGTAAGCAAGCCATCACCGCCAAGTGAGCCGCCTTGAATGCCATAAAGAGCATAGGCACCGTTCAGGAACACCCAGGTCATAGTGGTGGTTGCCCGGAACGCTTCCTTATCCCGAATCTTCTGCAAAGCGTAAATAGCCAGGAAAGAGCCGCCAGAAACAAACATGCCCTGAATAAGGCCGGCTATGGCAAGAATGCAGTACAGAAGCCAATCGGGTAAAAGCTTATTGTTCTTGTTAAAGAACAAGCCGCGGATAGCAATAATCAAAACCGCAACACCGTATACCTTAGAAAGGATACTCAGCGGGGCAATGGTGTTGATCCACGCGCCAATGGCCATGAAAATCGCCATGATCACGCACATCTTCGCAAGTTCTTTCCACACCACATGCTTGATACCTGTGAAAGCGATAAGCACGCTGGCAAGAAATCCGGTGCAGTTCAACACCACGATGGACTCTTCGTGGCCAATGGTGGCCATGCCCACTGGCATTGCGAAGATATTGCCCGCAAAGCCGGTAATACCGTTAATTAGGTAGGCGAAGAAAAACGTGCCCCAGAATAGGTATTTTTCCATGAACTTCCCCTTTAACGCGCCTCCCCCAGGCGCATTTCATCCGCGAATATGGAAGCCACTTTACTCTTGTAGAGTGAATAGTGCAAAACCGACAGGGAAAAGCGCCCTGCAGGTTTTATTGGCAATTAAAGGCAACGTCGGCATCGTTGCCCAGAGCGGGCTTCATTGGGCTTCCCAACAATGCAGGATCTGCCAGACTCCACGTAATGCAGGCTCTGTGAAGTTTCGATATCGGCACAAATTGCGCTAAGTGCCGACTACGCAGTTTTCGCGTCCGATGTAGATTAAACGGGTTTTGCGTCCAGAATGATGCCGCGTCAACGTCGTGTCCCAATGAGGGCAACGCAAAGCTCTTGCGCCCGCCTCGTCGATTGACGGCGTCCCACACGCACACAGCACTTACTTTCACCGTTTTCACCGCATCGCTCGATTACGCTACACTTAAACGGATTTACGCGGTGCGCTAAAACCACCACGCAAATAAAAACCAATTTATCTCTTGCGGTTACCGCAAGCCATCAGTCAAATAGGCAGGCACATTTGCGTAGCCGCAACAAAACACTCGGAACCAAACACGATAAGTAGGCATATATGAATATCGAAGAACTCAATACCGCTCTTGCTCAAATCTTTGCCAGCGACGACCTGCTAAAAAATGAACCCATGAGCAAACACACCACGTTCCGCTGCGGCGGTCCCGCCCAGTTCTTCGTACGAGCAAGCAATGCCGCAGACATTACCGCGGCAATCAGCGCCGCCGAAAAGGCAGATGCCCCCTGGTGGATCGTAGGCTGCGGAAGCGATTTGCTCGTTTCCGATGCAGGCTTGCCTGGTGTGGTTATCGAAATCGGCAAGCGCATGGCCCACATTTCCATCGACGGATCCGTTGTTCATGCTCAAGCTGGAGCAACTAATGAAGCAGTTGCGCAAGCAGCGCTCGAAGCGGAGCTTACAGGTTACGAGTTTGCCAGCGGAATCCCAGGTTCTGTTGGCGGAGCGGCAATCATGAACGCAGGCGCCTACGATGGCGAGTTCAAAGACGTTGCGGTTAGCGTTTCCTGCCTCTTCCCCGATGGCACGGTTCACGAAATCCCTGCTGAAGAAGCCGATTGGAGTTATCGCCACAGCATGATGAGCGATAAGGGGCTTGTTGTGCTGGGGGCAACCCTTCAACTTGCGGCAGGAGACAAGGATGAGATTCGCGCCAAGATGGACGACTTGTCCCAACGCCGCTCTTCCAAGCAGCCTCTCGAAATGGCAAGCGCAGGCAGCACGTTCAAGCGCCCAGAAGGCTATTTTGCAGGCAAGCTCATTCAGGATTCGGGCATGCAAGGCCATTCAGTTGGGGATGCCCAGGTTTCCACCAAGCATGCTGGTTTCGTGGTGAATACCGGCAACGCAAGTGCAGCCGATGTCCTGCAGGTTATCCGCGACGTGCAAGCGGCAGTAGCGGACCAGTTCGGCGTTACGCTTGAAACCGAAGTGCGTATGTGGGGATTTGACCCCACCAATAACTAGCGCGGCGTCTTGCTAATTTAGTGCGCTTCGTGTAGATCAATAGTCATAGCGTACGCAAGATAGAACGCCACAGCCGTCATCGCCGCAAAGACCGCTGCCCACGCCCACGCCGCTTCAGCGACGGAAAATACTACGATGCCTGAGGATAAAGCGCCCGCAACAAACGTCATAGCCCGAGCGGCTTTACGCATGGGAACATACTTCAGGCCTTCGGCCTGTGCCTTGCTTGCGTTCTTCGCGTTTTTAGCCATAACCGCACCTCCGATGAATTATAGAGGGTGCCCCATTCGCTAATAGAATGGGGCACCCTCATTTGTTTTCGCATTCATCGTAACTGCGAAGTATTTCCGTTGTGCAACGGTCTTGTTGCCATGTTGGGTCGTTTCCGAATCGTCCCCTTCGAAAACGAAGGCCTCTCAAGTCACAAGCATCTTTTTGCGGATGCAGCCAATCCAAAACAAAGCGATCTTATGGACAAGGCCGATTCAGACCGAAAACGCCCTTGCAAATAGAGATGATCGGGTCGAAACCTTAAAAGACGATGCCGGACCAAACCGAAACGTCCACAGATGAAGCTGATTCTGTCCGAAAAGACTCCCCGCTAACAAGACTGGGCTCAGACCGCAGAGCCTTTTACAGGTGAGGCTGATCGAAGCTCGGCTTCATGCTGCCATCCTCCGGACGATTGAACAGCGTTTCTTCACCACAATCTTTGCATGTGCCCACCAGAACCTTGCGGGGCATGAATGTCAGCACGACGTAAGCGATGGCAAACGCGATAGAGAAATATGGCATTACAAATGCGATGCCGATAATAACGATCGCCGTGATTACATGCACGTACCACTTGCTGGGAACGCGACGCTTTTCAGCCGTGTACTCAAAATGGGTGCCGCCGCAATACGGGCAGATAATCACCGTTTCGTCGTTCTTTCTTTTATTGGGATTGGTTTTCTGGTTCTTTTTCTTGGAGCTCATCCAGCATCCCTCCGTACAAATTCATCCAGCATGATTACCATGCCGAATGCCCTCTCTCTACACGCACGCCATTTCCCCTTTGTTGCTTCACCCTAAGCGCAAATCACAGCCCCGCCATCAAAGGCAAAGCTCAACGATCTCTACTCACTTTGCCACGAGCACGCGCTGCTTCGAATACATGCTTCGCTTTAACGCAGGGCAAGCCTAAAAGGCGCGCGTTTTATACGATGGGCATAAGAATACCACCTGCACCACTGGGCATCTGCACGGCATCGCCATCCGTTACCTATCTATATTCGTAAGAAATGAATCCATAGAAATTGAATGGGGTAGACGAATAGATTCCCAATAGATCGAGAAATAATTCACCTCTTCCTCGTATCATAGCTAAAGACTATCGATCCCTATTCGAAAATGAATATTACCCATTCGCATCGAACATGTTCGGTTTTTTACCGAGGAGTAGCATACACAAACGTTTGCGCTCCCGCGCAACAGAACTCTACGAATCCAAGGCGTCATGAGTGGGCCCGAGGGAGGCTCCTTGCAGGGGATACCGTCTTCGTTTCAAACGAGCAGCATGTCCAAAGAATGTAAGGAGAACGAATTGTCTGCAGCAGCAGAAAAGGTAAAGCACTACGGCTTCGCGCTGGCAACGGTGTACATGTGCTATTTCACCTACGGCATCCAGGCCCTGATCTTGAGCCAGAACAAAGTCAACTTCTACACCCAATGGGGTATCACCGACCCCACCGCAGGTTCCGCTGCGGTTTCGATGGCAATTGCCGCCATGGGATTCGGCAAACTGCTAAGCGTATGGATTGGCGGCGAGCTCTCCGACCGCGTCGGACGTAAGAAGTTCGCCGTCGCAGGCGCTGTTGCCTACATCATCTGCTTCACCATGATGCTGCTGGCAACCGACGCAACCGCTTGTTACATCGCCGCCTTCTTGTCTGGCGTTGCGACATCCGGCTTCTGGGACGCAGCCCTCTACCCCGCCGCACAGGAAGCAGAGCCCAAATACGCTGCCTCTGGCGTTATCGGCATCAAGGCTGCCGTTTCCGTTATGGGCGTTATCTACCCCATCTTCGTTGCAGCATTCAGTGCACCTCATATTTGGCACGTTAACATCTATCTGCCTATCGTGCTTTCCGTTGTATGCCTGATCATGACCATCGTCACGCCCTTCCGCTACGATGACGAACGTGCCACCAAAACCGATGGCAACAACGGCATAGACGAAGCTCAGGCTGAAATTCAGGCGGCAAAAGACGCCATGCTCAAGAAGCCAGGCGTGCTGGTTCAGGTATTCACCCTGGTCATGGCCTTCATCTGCATGTTTATCATGTACGGCGCACAGCAGTACACCAAGGCATTCGGCATGGCCAACCTTGGCCTCGACGAAATGGGCGGCGCCGCTCTTGCCTCCATTTACACCGTGGGTTCCATTACCGCTGTGTTCTTCTGGGCAGTAGTAATGGGCAAGCTTCGTTGGAACCCGCTGAAGGTTCTGTTGATCGACTTCGCTTTCTCCGCTCTGGCCCTGGCTTTGGTATTGGTTGTTCCCAATGTCGCCATCGTATACGTTGCCATCGCGCTGCTCGGCTTCTTCGCCGCTGGCGGCGCTTTGCAGACGGGCTTGGTTGTTCGCCAGAACTACTGCCCCGGTCCTAAGGGTCGCAACACCGGAATGTACATGACCTTCATGGGTGTTGGCGCAACCTTCCTTCCCTTTATCGTTGGCGCGATGACTACCGCCATGGGAGAAACCGGCGCACTGTACACCATGATGGGCCTGCTGCTCGCAGCGGCTATCGTTGGCCTGTTATTCTGCATCTACCTGGCAATTCAATCGAAGCCCCTGTTCGGTTACGGCATCAACCACAAGATGGATTAGGGCAAACGCTACAAGCAAGAACTTACTCTGGGGGGCTCGGCACTGTTGCCGAGCCCCTTTCTTTTTACTTGTTGATTGTTCCAAAAGCAGAGACGCAATCAGGATTCCGGCAGGCAATCAAGCAGCGTCTTTATTCGCTACGCTGTTTCACTCGCTTCGCCACGCTGTTTCGCACGCAGCTCGTGAGCGGCCCAGGTTATGCGCAGGGTACTCATGGCGTTATCGAGCGTGCTCGTGCATTCGGCGCCGGGCACGCCGCGCAGAACATCGACGATGTCCTGAATCTGGCCATTTCCCGGATAGCTCTCCACAGGCGGACACAGCTCTTCTTGCACCAGTTCCGCTTCCTTGCGAACGCCGCCCATCACACCTTCATGCGCTACTGCATCGCCATCGGCAAGCGTCTCGATGCGGATCGGCGCAGCGTTGTCATAGTAAGAAAACTCGACGCTTCCCTTGTCTCCGTAAATAAGGAATCGGTCGATAGCTTTATACGTGGCATAGCACCAAATCCCCGAAACCATAACGCGGTTTTCGGTCTCGCCCGAAAAGGCGACCGTGTCTTCGCCTGGGTAGAACCCCGTAAGGTTGTCTACCTTCAGGCTGAAATCAGTGATGGTTCCCGCAAGAAACGCAATAAGGTCGAGCATATGCGCATCGCCCTCGAAGAAATGGCTGCCCCCGGAAACCTCAGGGCGAACACGCCAAGGCTTTTCCGCCTCGGGAAGCATCTCTTCGGCGGTTTGGCGCTGAGTGCGAATAACCTGAACGCCGCGAACAGTGCCGATCTTGCCCGCATCAAGCACCTGCTTAAGCTCGCGGTAACGTGGCATTCCGCGACGATAATGAGCCACAAAGCAACGCTTCCCCGCCCTCTCGAACGCGGCCTTTATCTCTTGCGCCTCGCCCCATGAAAGCGCAATAGGCTTTTCGAGATAGCAATCCTTGCCTGCCTCGGCAACGGCAATAGCATGCTCTTTGTGGCAGTTTGGCGTTGTGGCAACGTAGACAATGTCGATATCGGGACAGTTCAGAAGCTCATTCAGCGAATCAAATGCTCGCCCATGACCGTGGCGCTCGCACCAGTCAACCGCTTTCTGCTTCGTCCGATTCCAGATACCAACTAGTTCCGATCCGTCGGCCAAATATAGGCCAGGGCCATTTTTCGTTTCCACAACGTCACCGCAACCGATGACGCCCCACCTAATTACCTCTTTCTGAGCCATGATGCCTCCCTCTCATGCGCACCTAAAACCCCACATGCGATCAGCTCCACAACGTTGGAACCAACCAAAAAGGGGCGCATTCCGTTATACAAACTGTATCATCGTCGCAAGCAAAGCGCGTAGCAAAATGAATGCGAACGGACACGCCGCTTCGCGCTGAACCAGCCCTTTGTATGATCTGCCCCGCTGCGGCAACCCTCCCTTTCCGGGGCCCGCCCCGCTGCGACGGTCCGTCTTTTGCAGGATCTGCCCCCGCTGCAACGATCCACCTACCGCAAAAACAAAAATCAGAGCGTTTTTGCAACTTTTTTGCGATTAGGGGCTCCCCTCCGCCTCTGCAAAGCGAAAAATAGCCACTTTGCAGCAGACCACCTGCGCTTTTACGATCCAGCCTGCGGTTGGAGGGATCCGTAGCAATCCCTAATCGCAAAAAAGTTGCAGCACGGGCCAATTTTCTGTTTCTGGGCCCTCAATGACAGCTTCGAGGCAGTGCCATTGTGGGAATCGGCCCGGTTCGGAGCTATAGGGCAAGCCCATTGCGGCGCTGCGGAGGTGACTGAGATACAGCAGGGGGTGACAACATGCAGCGTCATAGCGCTATGGGGCACGGGTGAAGACGCGGCACCGTGGATAGCACGAGGTCGGCACCGTGGATCGGCGCTGCCGCGGGCGCAGCGTCATAGCGCTATGGGGCACGGGTACAGCACGTGAGGGAGGGGGGGGTGCGGCACGGGCGCGGAAAAGCTCGAGAAGTGAAGAAGCGGCAGAGCATGCAGTCTGGGCACAAAACGCGTTCGCTCCGGCAATTGGTCTAATATCCAATCTATTGCGTTTTCATTCGCGCTATTATCGAAACGAAACGGTTTTGCTTTAGGGCTTAGGATCTTCACCTTTTGGCTTATTCGCCTTCGGCGTTATTTGCCACATGACCTGTTCTCTCTTGGCACTACATGCGATACGACTTGTTCGTTTTTGGCTTTATCTACCTTTTGAGGGTGCACGCTTTGAGGTTATCCGACTTTCGGCTAGACTGCCTTCAGCCTGCCACTCTGTCCCTAACGGCTGAACCGGCAATACGCATATTTCGAGGAGACACCGTGGCCAACTCCCAGCCGAACATATGGCATGCTCCCATGCCACTCATCTGCTCATCTTTCGAGCCAGGGCACCTCGATGACGTTATCGAGGCAATGCCCGACAACGACCACCGAACCATCGCGTTAGCAGAAGCCGCCTATTTTCGCGGCAACGCCAACGAAGCATGTCGTCTTGCAGAGCCTTTCCTTACCTCAAGCATCTTGCCTTTGCGCATTTCATCATGCTTCATCTGCGGGTTCGCAAACCTATCGCTCGGCCACGCCCACGCCGCTCGCGCCTGCCTGCTTAACCTGGCGTCATCAGAAGAGCACCTCAACGATGAATACGGCGACCAAGAACGTGCCGCCTATTTACTATTCACGGCGTCATCGAGCGTCCTACTGCACCTGAAGCCACCTGTAACAGCAGATGATTTTTACAAAGTTGCCGCCCTGCTGCCCGAAGGCCTCCGCCTATTCGCGACCTACGCCATGGCTCACCAGGCATATCTCACTGGCGATTACGGCCGCTGCATAGGAATGGCAGAAAACGCCCTGGGGATGAAGCAGGCGCGCTACCCTATCTCTGAAATGTTCCTTCATCTTGTGGCGGCAATGGGTTGGATGAGCAAACGACAACCCGAAAAGGCAGAATGCCACTTTATGAAAGCTTGGAGCATAGCTCAAGCAGACGACCTGATCGAAACAATCGGGGAACACCACGGTCTTCTTCAGGGTCTGCCTGAAGCATGCCTCAAAAAAGATTACCCGCACGAATTTGCACGGGTAATTGAAATCACCTACCGATTCAGCCGCGGATGGCGGCATGTCCATAACCCCGCAGCACACAAAACCGTTGCCGACAGTCTTACCACAACGGAATTCGCAATTTCAATGCTGGCATGCCGCGGTTGGTCTAACAGTGAAATCGCGGATCATATGGGGATTTCACGCGGTACGGTGAAAAACAGGCTTTCAACAACATATGCGAAGCTGGGAATAACCAGCCGCTCGGGGCTGAAGGAATTCATGCTGAAATAATGTGGCTGGCACCGCACTGGAACCAGCCACATTGAACAAATCATCCAAGCGAAATACACACTTCGCTTAAAACGCAGCTCTTATTCTCGCTTGCGGCGAGCGACGAACCCGGCGAGCAGAGCGGCCAAGCTCGCGAATGCCGCAGCCACGCCAGCGAAAGCTGTGGCAGCAAGCCCTACAGGCGATGCGTCCCCCGTCGCAGGAAGGTTCTTCTTTGCCTCCGCAGGCTCGGCCTTGGCGCCCGTCACGAGCGTTTGCTGCTTGGCTGGCTTCACCACGGGCGTGGCTTCCTCAGGGTTGGCCTCGGGCTTGGCCTCCTCGGAAGGCGCGATGACCGTGCTCTTGGCAACAGCTTCGTTATAGGGGGAGTCGACTACGGCATCGCCCGTACCGATGGTTTGGCCTGCCTCGTAGGAGATGCCGCGGCTGTACTCTTCCTCGTAGCGATAGTCAATGACCTTGCCGCCTTCAGGCGTCAGGATGGTGGCGCCTTCGATTTCGATGATGCCGATCGCCTTGCCGTCCGCGCTTATGGCAAGGGCGAAGATTGCCGCCGTGTCTCCCTCAGCCGTGACCTTGCTGCGAACGATCGAGATGGTCGCGGGCGTGATGCCCTCGTAGGTCTGGGCGAAGATGCCCAGGTTCATGCCCCTATGCTCGGGGATGACCTCGCCGCTTTGGTCGTTGCTGTAGTGATCGGGGCCGTCGCTACCGGACTCGACATAGCGGGCTATAGCCTTGACAACGGAGTCGCTGATGTAGATATGGCCACCCGCGATGTTGGGCTGGTGGTTTCTGGTAGAGATCGCAGCTGAGAACTCTCCTTCTGCGAACGCGTCCACGATGGAACCATTTTTGATGACGATGTCGTCCCCGTCGGTGAAGAGTGCGATAGCTTGGCCGCCGCCCTCGCTTGTACGGACCGTCACGGTCGCGTGGTCGAGCGCAATGCCCTTGTAGCCATAGACACCATATTCAACACCGCTTGCGTTAAGGGAGGCGTCCGCGACCGTGAGACTGCCATCGGTGTCGACGGCAAGAGTTTCCCTGGAGCTCGCCTCGACCTGGCTGCCGCCCGAGATGTTAATGCCGTCGTCAGCCTAAATCGCCGCTTCTCCTATAGAGCTTGCCTCTACCTTGCCGCCACCTTTGATGATCAGGTCACTGCCCGCGGCGATGCCGTAACCTTCGCCTCCTTTAGCGATCACTGTGCCAGAGGAATCGATAGTGGTCTTGCCCTTGGATTGGATGCCTTCGGTACCGCCCGTTGCATTCACGGTGCCCGAGCCCGTGATAGAGAGATCGCCCTTTGCCTCAATTCCGTCGGAAGCAGTGCTTGTGGTGTTCACAGTGCCTGGGCCGGAAATGGAGAGGTCGCCTGTGGATTTAATTGCATCGGCCTCGGCTGTCACATTGAGCTCATCCGTGCTATTCGAGCTCGTTATGTTCAACTCTGCTTTCTGGCTAGTGCCGTCCTGCGCCTTGATGGCGGCTCCGGTGTAATCAGGCTCGGTTTTCACGGTGTTCTTGCCCTCGTAGGCAACGTTGAGCTTGCCCTTGGCCTTGATTGCGCCGCCATCATAGCCGTTGAGCTTCATGTCGTCAGCGCCGTCCCAGCTCCAGGTGCCGGCGTCGTCGCCCGCCGCGGTGCCGGCGTTGTACTGGTTGCCGCCTACATCGACCCATTCGGCGGCGATCGCGGCGCTGGGCGCCATCAACGACCCCGCGGTGGCCACGGCGGCCACCCCGGCGACGACGCCCCACGTCACCTTGCGCCAGCCGCCCTGCGCGGTTACCACGCCGAAGCGCGCAGACGCCTTGGCGAAGCCGCCTTCGGTGCAGCTGCCTGTTCTGTGCATGTTGTCCCTGGCATTCATGACCGCTCCCCTCGTTCATGTGTTCGTCAGATGGAAAAATCGTATCGGGCGGGCACGGGAGGCGGTAGTGCCATACGGACGGGAAAATGGCCAAACTGCAGGCCAGACGCCTCACCGCATAAAAAACGCCGCCGCCCCGGGCAAGGGAGCGACGGCGCAAATCAGTGAAACAGGCGGGCAAGGTAGCAAGGCCGAAAACTGCAGCCCTTCTATTCTTCAGAGAGGAAATCGAAGGCATACTGCGCTGCAGCAAGCGAGCCACCCACCAGAACGCTTTCGTCGACATTGTAGAAACAACTGTGCTGCGGATACGTTGCGCCCACTTCCGGATTACGGGCGCCAATAAACACGAGCACGCCGGGAACCTTTGCCAGGTACTCGGTGAAGTCTTCGCCCGAAAGCGTACCCTCATAATGGCAAAGTGCTTCTTCACCAAGAACCTTTGCAATGGCGTTTTGCGCACGTGCGGCGCAAGCCTCGTCGTTCACCAGGCACGAATTGCCGTACGTCCACTCGAACTTCGCGGTTGCGCCATACGAAAGCGCCACTTCTTCAACCACGTGGGCCATGCGCTCCTTGATGTAATCGCGCACTTCGGGCGTGAATGAGCGAACCGTGCCCGTTAGGTACGCTGTGCCCGCCATGATGTTTCGCGCAACACCGCCATGGAATTCGCCAATCGTGATAACCGCAGGATCGAACGGAGAAACGTCGCGGCTAACGATAACCTGCAGCGCGTCGATAACCGCTGCGCCCACAACGATGGCATCGACACCCTTGTGGGGCATGGCACCATGCGCGCTAGCTCCCGCAACATCAACGCGGAACC
>ERZ827043.1555-NODE-1555-length-22828-cov-130.134633_pt1 | contig 22828 bp, 19 predicted proteins | sample MGYA00519923_ERZ827043 | MGnify/ENA primary metagenome ERZ827043 (study PRJEB31778, sample SAMEA3449251) | human gut metagenome | biome: human gut; feature: human-associated habitat; material: faeces | place: United Kingdom | collected 2010/2012 ...
CCATGCCTATGGCTGGCTGCCATAAATCAAGGGGCAAATATATAGTAACAGGAGACGAAACGCATGAAGAAAGACTGTGAGGTCGTCCGCGACCTGATGCCGCTGGTGCTGGATGATGTCGCCAGCGACGGAAGCAAGCACATGGTGTCGGCGCATGTGCAGACGTGCGTGCAATGTGCCGCATACATGAATCAGCTCAAAGCTGACCTGCCCGCCGGAAAGAAAAGCGAGTTGGATTCGCGCGCCGCGTTCGACGCCGCCGCCCAGACGCTGCGGAAGCAGAAGCGCCGCCGCACCCTCCGCAATGTCCTGCTGGGTGCGCTGATTGTGTGCATTCTCGGGCTGGCAAATCTATACTGTTTCGATTGGCTGATGAACGAAACGCGCCCGATTCCGACGAGCGAGTACGGGATTCAGCTGTCCCAGTTGGCGGACGGCAGACTTGTCGCTTCGTTCGACTATCACGAAAGCATGACCCCACTCTACGTCAAGCGGCAGCAGGTGACGGAGACGGCAGCTGACGGAAGCCGCGCCGAAATCCTCTATCTCTATGCCGAAAAGCATATCGTGCCGCAGACGGCAAGCACGCCTATGCAAAACGTCGGCTTCACGCTCGATTCCGGCTGGCAGACGACGACGGCGGAGATTCGTCAGGGAACGCCGGAGGAGTATCAGGTGCTGTGGCGACAGGGGGATGAGGATGCGGCGATTCCGGCAGCGTCGCCAGAGATGGAAGCATATTACGCATGGGAAGCGGTGCTGACACAGCTTTGGGCACAGCACTCGGAAAGCGCGGACGGAAAAGCTGGCTTCTCCGGCGTGAATGGAGAACGCTACAGCTTGGCAATCCACCACGCGGACGCGCTGGCGGCGTGCGTCCCGGAGTGGCAGCCGCGGGTCACTCCGCAGTATCTGCTGCTGGATGATGAGACGATTCAGTGGATTTTGGCGGGTGTGACGGAGGAGGTCGAATCAAATGACCCGTGAGCAGTTTCTCTCCCAATACACCGGGGAATGGTCGCCATCCGACGGGCATTGGTTTGGCTTGGATTTTGGCTGGCGAGGGCAGGAATATCGTTTTCAGACGGATTCGATGTATCACCCGGCAAATACAGTACTGCCTGACGGGCGTGAAGCGCGATTCGGCGTGTACAAAAAAGAAGGTTCGGCGTATGCGCTGATTGGCGAATATGCCACGCCGCAGGAAGCGCTGGCGCAATGCCGCATTCAGGGAATGCCTTTGGGCGACATTCTCGAAGATGAATCGACAGAATTACTTGGGCAGGACTAAAGTGGAAAATGATAGCAGCTTTCCCGAAAGGGAAAGCTGTTTTTTGCAGCAGATAAATGCTTAATGATGGAAAATATGAATCTTTTTCTCGCATTGCAAAACCCGCGCATCTGTGCTATCATGTCGATACAGGCTGAAAACCAGCCATCAAGGAGGAAAAGTGCAATGTATACGCATCAAGACAACAAGGTGACAGGCTTGACGGTGGCTTACATCGGCGGCGGCTCGCGCGGATGGGCGTGGGGTTTCATGCGCGACATTATTTCCGACGGGCAAATCAGCGGCACGGTACGGCTGTACGACATTGACCGCGAGGCGGCGGAGCGCAATCAGAAAATCGGCACAATGCTGGCGGCGCATCCCGACGCGGCATCCAAGTGGACGTTTGAAGTCAGCAGTTCCTTGCAGGAGGCGCTCACGGGCGCGGATTTCGTCGTCATCAGCATTCTGCCGGGAACGTTTGCGCATATGCGCGGCGATGTACACCTGCCGGAGCGGGTCGGCGTATATCAGTCCGTGGGCGACACGGTGGGCGCGGGCGGCTTCATGCGGGCAATGCGCACAATTCCGATGTTCGTTGAGATTGCCGAAGCGATTCGCGACTTCGCGCCGAACGCATTTGTCATCAACTATACGAACCCTATGACGCTTTGCGTGCGGACGCTGTACGAGGTATTCCCGCAGGTAAAGGCGTTCGGCTGCTGCCACGAGGTGTTCGGCACGCAGAAGGTGCTGTGCGCGATGCTGGATGAGCAGGAGCACATTCCCGGCGTGAAGCGGCAGGACTTGTACACCACTGTCACCGGCATTAACCACTTCACTTGGATTACCTCTGCCAGCTATCAGGGCATGGATTTGATGCCGCTGTACGCCCGCTTTGTGGAGGAGCATCCCGAAGGCATTCAGCTGGGGTCGGACAACTGGATGAACAGCCATTTCGCGTGCGCGCACAAGGTCAAGTTCGACCTGTTCCAGCGCTATGGGGCGATTGCAGCAGCGGGCGACCGCCATCTGGTGGAATTCCTGCCGCAGTGGTATCTGCACAGCCCGGAGACGGCGCACCAGTGGAAATTCGACCTTACGCCCGTGTCGTGGCGCGAGGATGACCTGAAGAAGCGGATGCAGCGCTCGGACGACCTGCTCAGCGGAAAAGAGCCGCTTGACCTCACGCCATCGGGCGAAGAAGGGCATTTGCTGCTCAAGGCGCTGCTGGGGCTGGGGAACATGGTCAGCAACGTGAACGTGCCGAATCAGGGGCAGATTCCGAACCTGCCGATTGGTGCGGTGGTGGAGACGAACGCGCTGTTCTCGCGCGGGCGCATCGACCCGATCTGCGCGGGCGACATGCCGTCGAACATCCTGCCGCTGGTGGCGCGCCACGTCTACAATCAGGAAAACACCTTGCAGGCTGCGCTGCACTGCGACCGCAAGCTGGGTTTCTCCACGTTCATGAACGACCCGCAATTGGGCGGCGTGACGCTGGAGGACGGGCAGAAGCTCTTCGACGACATGCTGCTGCATCAGCGGGATGTGCTGCCGAAGGGATGGTTTGAATAAGGATATGAAACTCAGGCGAATACTGGCGCTGTCTCTGCTGCTGCTTTCGACGCTGACGCCCGCTTCGCTGGCGGAGACGGCGCATCCGGGCTTCTATCAACCGCAGGAAAACGCGGCGATGGACTACGACGATTCCGAAAGCCGCTGGAGCTTTGCCCGGAGCGCCGAAAGCGAGCACTTCCTGCTGTTCTGGGAGGCGGGGTTCTGCGAGAATCCGCTGAACGCCGCACCGGACATGCGGGTGGATACAGCGGATTTGCTGGAAAAGGCGGAGCTGTTCTACGCGGAGAACGTAGATCGGCTGCACATGGCGGATGAACCCCTGCCCGGCGGCGACAAGCTGCAAATCTACCTGCTGTATACGGCGGATTGGGTCGCGACGGGGGCGGGGTACGACAACCGCATCGGCGCATTGTGGATTTCGCCCGCGACGTGTCAGCCCGCCGGGTCAGTGATTGCGCACGAAATCGGGCATTGCTTTCAGTATCTGACATACTGTCAGGCGCTGGAAAGCGGTGCGCCGGATGACAGCCGCGCCGGATTCCGCTACGGTTACGCGGAGAACGCGGGCAATGCGCTGTGGGAAATCGGCGCGCAGTGGCAGTCTTGGCAAAGTTATCCGGAAGAAATGTTCACCGATTACGAGATGGAAACGTGGTTTCAGCAGTACCACCGTGCGCTGGAAAACGAGTACACCCGCTATCAGAACTACTGGTGGTTCTACGCGCTGACCGAGCAGTACGGCTTGGATGCGTACAGTCGGATTTGGCGGGAAAGCGCCTACCCGGAGGATGCATATCAGACGTTCATGCGCCTGTACCTTGCTAACGACCTGAACGCGTTCTACGACGCGCTGTACCGCTATGCGTCCCATGCGGTCACGTTCGACTTTGCGGCGGCTGCACCATACAGCGCGGCGTGGCAGGGGCGCTATGACGCAACGCTGTACGATGTCGGGGATGGCTGGCAGCGAATCGCCTATGCATCCTGCCCGGAAGCGAACGGCTTCAGCGCGATTCCGCTCGACCATCAAGGCGCAAACCGGGTGACGGTGTCGTTCCGCGGCTTGCAGCCCGGTTCAGCGCTGGCGGTGGATGACCCCGGTCTGTATTCCATCGGGGACGAAGCCATCCCGGAAAACCTGACGGGTCACACACGCATTTACAACGCGGTGGATGCCGCGCCGGGCTGGCGCTACGGTTTCGTGGCATACTTGACGGACGGCACGCGCGTGTACAGCGACGTTTGCGCCGAAGATGAGGGCGCGGTGTCCTTCGACATCCCGGAGGAAACGCAGTATCTGTACTTCGTCGTGCTGGGCGCGCCGGAAAGCTATCAGGTGCACGTTTGGGACAGCGATGAAGCGACAGATGCGCAGATGCCGTTTGAGATTCGGGTGAAATGGAGAAAGTGAAAATAGTATAGCATACGAGAACCCGCTGCCCATCCCTGCATTGGGGGTGAACAGCGGGTCTTTTTACGTTATATCCCTTACAGAACCGTCAAATCTTCCTTCTCGCAAGCGGCAATCGCGCCGTCATGTCCGACGACGCACACGCCGCCGTCCTTTGCCATCTGGTCAAGCACGCCGCACCACGTCAGCAGCGCGTCCTTGGTGGTGGAGAGCATTTCCGCGCGCTCACGGCAGAGATCCTCCGGCGTGATGCCGCACAGCAGGTTTTCGTCGCTGACAAGAATCTGATTCTCCGAACCCAGCGGCGGTTCGCTTTCACCGACGGTGGAAATGATGTACTTGTCAATCCGTTCGTCGCCCGCCACGAAGTCGCGCAGACCCTTCGACATGCTGCGGTTGATGCCCAGCGTACGCGCCGGGGAGGGGTCGCGGTAGGAGTAAGTGACCATGCGCCCCGTCTCGCTGGTGTTCAGCCCTGCGCCGTATGCGCCGCCCTGCACGCGGACTTCGTTCCACAGGTAGCTTAGAGACAAGATGTTGCTCATCACGCGCGCAATACCGCTGTACACCTTTCCCGCGCGGCGGTAGTCATAGCCCAGCGACGCAAAGCTGATCTGCGACGGGATGCGGTAGGCGCACTTGGCAGGCAGGTCGCTGACATACGGCGCGGCATCCGGGATGGGCGTGCCGACCGGGTAGGCGGAGAGAATCGCGGCGGGGTCAAGCGCCTTATTCGTGGACAGGCTGAACGTGACGCGGGACTGCACCGCGCTGTCCTTGCTGAACCGCTCGCAGAGGGCAAGGAAATCCGGGTACTGTGCGTCGAAATTCTCCGCCAGCGCCTTCTGCACCATGCAGGCACTCAGACCGTTCAAGGCTTCCCGCGCTGCCGAGGCCGCGCTCATCGTCGCCGATGCGGCGTACATTGCCATCCTGTGGCCGTCGCTGATGACCTTTTGCTTCGCCATCTCGCTCAACTGGAGAATCAGCGTCTGCACACGCGCCCTGTCGTCAAAGCACGTTTCGGTCAGAATTTCCCGCACGAGCGCGGCTGCCTTGTCCACGTTCGCATCCAGCACGGAGCAGCTCACGTCCAGCACGGGCGTCGCCATTTCCGCACAGCGGGACATGACGCGCAGCTGGAACGTCAGCTTGCCGATATCGCGCTTGATGGCTTGGAAGAGGGATAGCGAATCGTGACGCTTCGTCGGCAGCTTGCCCAGCAGTTCGGGCAGTATCGACAGGCGTTTGAGTTCATCCAGGGTGAAATCGGTCAGGGAGATATACCAGTGCATGATGGTGATGCCGTTCATGGGCCAATCATGCGTGATGACCTTCGCCGCGCCGCACTGCGCTTCCGCCGCGGGAATCAGCAGCGGGTCTGCGCTGATTTCGCTCAAGGACAGCACGGGCAGCGTTGCCAGCTGCTCGGCAGTGTCGGGGGTCTGCTGCCACGCGGTCAGCTTCTCGTTCTGCACACGCAGCGCTTCCTTGTCCGCGTCCGTCCACGATGCCTGAATCGCCTGCAGGCGCTCCGTTTCCTCCGCGCGGAGTTCGTCGCCCTGCGTGTGGGACGGCACAGTGCGGATGATGCTCATCGTGCTTTCATCCAGCAGAAGTTCTGCCATCAGGCGGTCAAAGCCGTCGCCCGCCGCCATTTCCCGCAGCTTCTGATAGCGCTCTTCGGACAGGAGCGGCTGCATCGGGTCGCCGCCGTAAAGCCACGCGTCAAGCGCATGGATGCAGCGGAGCAGCCCCGACGGTTCGCCCGGCTGGCGGGCGGAAAACTCGCTGCTGTTGATGGAGGCGGTCAGCGCGTCCTTGTCCAGCCCAGTTTTGACCAGCTGCTGCACGGTATCGCGGATCATCTGGCGTAGTTCCTGCTCACTGCCATCGGCAATGTTGCGCAGAGTCAGCATCATGTACGGCTGCGCCATCGCGTTGTCCAGAGACATGCCTACATCCTGACACTTGCCCGTCGCCAGCAGCGCCTTCTTCAGCGGCGCGTCATTGCTGCCCGTCAGCACATCAAAGAGGATTTCCGTCGCCGTGACGCGCACCGTATCTGACCACGGCGCGACAATCTTCGCCAGCGTCAGCATGGTTTTGTCGGCGGTATCCTCCTCGGCGCCGATTTCATACGCCTGTTCCGCTTCAGCGGCGAAGGGCTTCTGCATGGGGATTTCGTGCTTCTCGTCCAGCCGGTCGAAGCAGCTCAGGTACTCCTCCGCCAGCGTCAGCACCTTGTCCAGCGGAATCGCGCCATCAAGGAAAATGCGCGCGTTCGACGGGTGATAATAGCGGCGGTACATGCGCAGGAACTGCTCGTAGGTCAGGTCGGGGATGTGCTTCGGGTCGCCGCCGGAATTCCAGCCGTAGCAGTTGTCCGGGAAGAGGACATCCAGCGTCTTCTGGTAAATCTGCTCGTCCACATCGCTCATGGCGCCCTTCATCTCATTGAACACAACGCCCTTGTACAGCGGCGCGCCGTTTTCGTCCAGCTCAATGTGCCAGCCTTCCTGATAGAAGATGTTCGGGTCTTGCAGGATGCGCGGCGCGAACACCGCGTCCAGATACACTTCCGCCAAGTTCAGGAAGTCCTGCTCGTTGCGGCTGGAGACGGGGTAAATCGTCTTGTCAGGGAAAGTCATCGCGTTCAGGAACGTCGCCATGCTGCTCTTCATCAGCTCGACGAACGGTTCACGGACGGGATACTTGGCACTGCCGCAGAGGACAGAATGCTCCAGAATGTGGAATACGCCGGTCGAATCCTCCGGCAGGGTCTTAAACGCGACGCAGAACGTCTTGTTCACCTCGCCGTTATCCACCCAAACCAGCTGTGCGCCGGTCTTTTCGTGGTGCATTTCCACCATCTGTCCGTGCAGCTCTTCGCTTTCGCGCACGCAGTCAACGCAAAAGCCGTGACGCGCCGCAGTTTCGTTCAGATTCATCATGGGGAACTCCTTTCCCTGTGACCCAATCAAGATAGGCGGGTCATTCATCTCCTTTATCATAGCACAACGGGCAGTTGAGTACAAGCGCGAATTGGCTGATTTTTGTCAAACGGTTATCGAATGCGCAGAAGTTCCGAAACATCCTTGCGCTTGGGGGCGGCAGGAGATTCCGCAGGCACGCCAATCGGAATCAGCACCGACACGCTCTCCGTTTCCGGCAGATTCAGCACGGCCTTGACCTTCCCTTCGTCATAAATGCCGAGGATGACCGTGCCAAGCCCCGCATCATGCGCGGCGACGCAGAAAGCTTCCGCCGCCAGACCCGCATCGAAGGACTGCCAGTGCGTCCCTTTGCTGGTGCTAAACGAACCGTCGCGTTCGTAGCCGCTGCGGTCGTTCACGGTCGTGAGGACAACCAGCGCGGGCGCGCCGTGCAGGGTATCAATGTTCTTTTGAAAGCCCATCGTGCATTCGTCCGCTACGCGGTCAATTTCCTCGCGCTTGGTCAGCAGGGTGTAGCGGGTGGTCTGGGAGTTCTTCCAGCTGGGCGCATACGCGGCAACGGCGACGATAGCGCGGATGGTGTCGGGCGACACGGGCGTTGGCTGGAACTTGCGAATGGAACGGCGGGCGGTAAGAGCGTTGCTCATGAGGGGTGTCCTCCTTATCAGCACATAAATGGATTTTGTGGATTTCGAGACGTGATTTATCGGGTTTTGTGATGCTTCCATGCTGATTATACGATTTCCAGATAAGAATGCGCCAAGATGCGCCGCGAATTTTTCATTCTGGCTAACGTGAATGAAACGCAGCGTAGCAGCGCTACGCTAAGTGGAATGAGCGGATGCCAGAAGGGAAAAGGCGCAAGCAGATGGCGCAGATGAATCTGGAAATAGTATTATACTATTTCCAAATGAGAATGCGCCAAGATGCGCCGCGAATTTTTCGCTCTGGCTAACGGGAGTGGAATGCAGCGTAGCAGCGCTACGCTAAATGGAACGACCGGACGACAGAACGGAAAAGGCGCAAGCAGATGGCGCAGGTGAATTTGGAAATAGTATTATACCACATCCGCCGCGCGCTGCATAGGATGGCGACAGGAAAAGAACAGCGGAACACATCCACCTATCAAAAACGCGCCTCCCGAAGTTTCCGGGAAGCGCGCTTTTGTCTGACAAGTTTTGAGAAAAATCAGTGGCAGCCCTTGCATTTGCCGCAGTCGCCGCCGCAACTGCAAGCAGAATTGCCGCTCTTTTTGTCCTTGATCATCTTCCAAATGACTGCGCCAACAATCACCAGAAGTACACCGCCAACAATCCACGTTGCCATGATTCGTTCCTTTCTGCGCCTGTGCGGATGGAGGAAAACCGCTTTTGCGCGATAGAACATATGCCGGAGGGGAAGCGCGGATGATGCAGAACCCGCGCCAGCCCTCCGGCGTTCACAAGAGGGGTCTCAGAAAGCACCGGATGCAGCGGCGCTTTCCTCGGTTAAGCCCGATGGAAAATCAGGCAGAAACCTTCTGGGTGAGGTGGTTGTCGTTGTAAGGATTCTTACGAACGACCAGATACACCAGGCCAGCCAGCAGCAGGATGGCAATCGCCGTCGCAACGGTGAAGCCAGCGCCGCTGAAGAGCAGGCCAAGCTGATAGACGATCAGGGCGACGACGTAAGCGAACGCGCACTGATAGCCAACCGCAGCCAGCGTCCACTTGGCATTGTTGAACTCACGCTTCATCGCGCCGATGGCCGCGAAGCAGGGAGCGCACAGGAGGTTGAAAATCATGAAGGCATACGCCGCCAGACGGCCGTGACCGTTGGAGGACTCGTTAAACGCCGTCGCAATCGGGCTGAGGGCTTCCGCCTTCTCTTCCTCGGTCATGTCCTCGTCGTCAACAACATCCGCCGCGTCATCCGCGCCATACAGCACGCCCAGAACGCCAACGACTTCTTCCTTCGCAACCAGACCCATGACTGTAGCGACCGTGGACGGCATATTGCCGAAGCCCAGCGGCTTGAACACCACGCTGACCGGGTTGCCGATCTTGCCAAGGATGGAGTTGTCCATATCCGCCACAGCGCCCCAGGAGCCAGCCGCGCGATCCATTTCAGGCGCGAGTTCCGGCGCTTCCTCGTCTTCTTCCAGCGTTCCAGCTTCCGCCTTCGCGTTGTAATCAGCCAGTTCCGTCTGGTAGGTCTGCTGCGCTTCCAGCTGCACGTCCGCCGCGGGCGCCCAGCCGTAGGTCTTCGCAAACCAAATCACGATAGAGGACAGGAGGATGACCGTGCCAGCGCGCTTGATGAAGCTCCAGCCGCGCTCCCACACACTGTGGAACACGTTGCGGCCAGACGGGAAGTGATACGCCGGCAGCTCCATGACGAAGGGAGCCGGGTCGCCCGCGAACATCTTCGTCTTCTTCAGCATGATGCCGGAGATGACAATCGCCGCCACGCCGATGAAGTATGCGGACGTCGCAACCCACGCGCTGCCGCCGAAGACCGCCGCGGCAATCAGACCGATAATCGGCATCTTCGCGCCGCAGGGGATGAAGGTCGTGGTCATGATGGTCATCTTGCGGTCACGGTCGCTCTCGATGGTACGAGAAGCCATGATGCCGGGAACGCCGCAGCCAGAACCAATCAGCATCGGGATGAAGCTCTTGCCGGACAGACCGAATTTCCGGAAGATACGGTCCATAATGAAGGCGATACGAGCCATGTAGCCAACGTCTTCAAGGATAGCCAGCAGGAGGAACAGCACCAGCATCTGCGGCACGAAGCCCAGCACTGCGCCGCAGCCGCCGACGATACCATCCACAATCAGACCGCTCAGCCAGCCCGCGCAGCCAACGCCATCCAGCCACGTCTGGAGGTTGCCCTGCACGATTTCCGCAACGAACACATCATTCGTCCAGTCCGTCAGCAGCGTACCAATCGTCGTCACGGAAATGTAATACACGAGGAACATGATGAGCGCGAAAATCGGCAGCGCCAGCACGCGGTTGGTCACCACGCGGTCAATCTTGTCCGAAACGCTCAGGCTGCCCTTTGCCTTGCCCTTCTTCACCGCGTTCTGCATCAAGGTGTTGATGTAGGCATAACGCTGGTTGGTGATGATGGACTCGGCGTCGTCATCCATTTCCTTTTCGCAGGAGGAGACGGCTTCCTCAATGCCCTTCTTGACATCTTCAGACAGCTTCAGTTCCGCAACAACCTTCTCGTCGCGTTCGAACAGTTTCACGGCGTACCAGCGCAGGAAGCGAGGTTCAACCTTGCCGCCGATGAGGTCTTCAATATGCGCCAGCGCGTGTTCCACCGAGCCGGTGAAAACGTGCGGATGTTCGCCCATCGTGCGGTTCTTGGCAGCAACGGCAGCCTTTTCAGCCGCCTTCACGCTACCTTCGCCCTTCAGCGCGGAAGTCTCGACGATTTCCACACCCAGCGCTGCGCTCAGCTTCTTCATGTCGATCTTGTCGCCGTTCTTGCGGGACACGTCGATCATGTTCATCGCGATGACCATCGGCGTGCCGAGTTCGAGCAGCTGCGTGGTCAGGTAAAGGTTGCGTTCGATGGAGGTGGAGTCCACGATGTTCAGGATGGCATCAGGCTTGTCGTTCACCAGGTAGTTGCGGGCGACGACTTCCTCCAGCGTGTAGGGAGACAGAGAGTAAATGCCGGGCAAGTCCTGAATGACCACATCGTCATTGCCCTTGAGCTTGCCTTCCTTCTTTTCAACCGTAACACCCGGCCAGTTGCCGACGAACTGACGAGAACCCGTCAGCGCGTTGAACATGGTCGTTTTGCCGCAGTTCGGGTTGCCTGCGAGCGCAATCGTAATCGCCATTTTCGGCGCCTCCTTATGCGAATTTGTCTTAACTAACCCCACCAGAGACTCCGCCTCTGGACTCCGCAAGGGGCATTGCCCCTTGACCCTTTCGCGCGATTGCGTTGATGACTTCTTCATACCTATATGCGCGTGCTGATGCAGGGTTTCGCGTCTGCGGACGCGACCAGAGGGCTTTCCGATCGCCCTCTGGACTGCTTCGGTTGCACCTATGTTAGTAGGTTTGAAACGTATAAGGTAGGAAAAAGCCTGCGCGAAATCAGGTTTTATCGTAAGGGAAACAGAATTACTGAACCTCGATCATTTCCGCATCCGCCTTGCGCACGCTCAGCTCATAGCCGCGCACGGTCAGCTCCATCGGATCGCCCAGCGGCGCAACCTTGCGCACATGAACTTCCGTCCCGCGGGTCAGTCCCATGTCCATGATGCGGCGCTTGACGGCACCTTCACCATGCAGGCGGACAACCACCGCGGTTTCCCCGACCTTGACATCCTTCAGGGTTTTCATGCCTTCTGCCTCCTTTTCCTCAGTTCACCAGCACACGCATAGCCATGGATTGGCTCAACGCAACACGGCTATCCTTGACAGCGCAAATCAGATTGCCGCCCATTTTGCTGACGACCGTCACTCTTTCGCCCATCACGAAGCCCAGCTCCGCCAGATGCTGACGCACCTCATCCTGTCCGGTGATTTTGCCAATCACGCCAGACTCGCCAATTTCCACCATGCCCAACGGCATCATGTTCCATGACCTCCTTGTGTCAGTCCTTTTGCGGATAGTTTATTCCAACTAATCCGGCGATTCGCAAGCGTTAGTTTAGCATAACTAATAGGCTATGTCAAGCGTTTTTCGCGTGTTTTTTTGTTTTTTGTCCACCTTTTTTCTGGTCTTTGCATCGTTTGCCCAATTCGGGGGAATGCTGACCAGCAAAAACAAAGGGCAGCTCTGCTTTGCAGGGAAATCAGATACTTTTCCGAACAAAATCGAACCACCCCCTATCAAAAACTTCTGATTATCACCACTATGGCTTAAAGTGCCGAAGGGAGCACGAAGAAAGCCCCTTTGTCACCTCCGCAGAGGCGAAATCCCCTGCATGATCATGCGATTCTATCAGAAAATGAAAACCGCAAAAAAGAGGTGCGAGAATGAAGGAATGGGCGGTCTGGATGGCGAACAAGATGGAGGAGCAATTGCTGCGGATGGAGCAGCTGCGGCTCAGTGAATTTGTTGCATATGAGAAGAACTGGAAGAAGCGTCTTCTGATGCAGTTTGTAGGCGGAATTGCAAGAGGATTAGGGACAGCGGTTGGGTTTACGCTTCTGGGCGCGCTGGTGGTGTGGCTGCTGCAAGGACTGGTGCAAAGGAATCTGCCGATTATCGGGGATTTCCTGACCCAGCTGCTGAACCTCGTGGAAGGCAAGGGCAGCGGCAGCTAAAGCGTCCCCGCCCGTAACTTCGCGCTTCCGCAGAAGCGCCCCAAGCTGCTCTATCCGCCATTTCCTCATTGTCGCGTCAATAGGCGCGACCTGATTCCGCCGCTTCCCAAATCATCATCACCAGAAAGGGCTATCATCACCATGCGCAAACCCGTTTCCCAAAGGCTGATGCCTCTCCTGCTCATCCTCCTGACCCTCGCGCTTGACCGCTTCACCAAAGCCCTCGCCGTCGCGCTGCCGGATGAGCGTATCCTCATCCCCGGCGTTCTCCGCTGGATTTATGCCGAAAACACCGGCATGGCGTTCAGCCTGTTCAGCGGACAGTCGTGGATGCTGGGCGTGGTGTCCGTCATCGCGGTTATCGCCGGATGGCTCGTCCTCCGCCGCTATCAGCTCAGCGGATGGAGCAGAACCGCGGCGGCGCTGATGATCGGCGGCGCGCTTGGCAACGCCTACGACCGCTTGGCGCTGGGCTATGTCGTCGATATGCTGGATATCACCCTGTTCCCCTTCGCAGTGTTCAATATTGCGGACGCGGCGCTCGTCGTCGGCACAGTGCTGATGGCGTACTGCATCGTGTTCCGCACGGAAGATTGGAGGAAAATCAATCATGTCGCAAATGATGCCTGACGCACTCGAATCGCGCACTATCTCCATCCCCGGCGACGGCCGTCGGCTGGATGTTGCCCTGTCCGAAGCCGCTGGGCTGACTCGCTCGCGGGTGGCGGCGCTGATGGCGGACGGAAACGTCACAGTGGACGGGAAAGTCGAGACGAAATCCGGCGCAAAGGCAAAGCAGGGTCAGATTGTTATCCTGACGATTCCCGCGCCGAAGCCCGCTGTGCCCGTCGCGCAGGAAATTCCGCTCACAATTCTCTATCAGGATGACGATCTCGCCGTCGTCCTGAAGCCCTGCGGCATGGTCGTTCACCCCGCCGCCGGCAACGAGGACGGCACGCTCGTCAACGCGCTCCTGCACCACCTTGACCACTTGAGCGGCATCGGCGGCGAACTGCGCCCCGGCATCGTCCACCGGCTGGACAAGGACACCAGCGGTCTGCTGCTGGTGGCGAAGAACGACCAGAGCCAGCTTGCCCTCAGCCGCCAATTGCAGGAGCGGCAGATGGAGAAGCACTACCGCGCGCTGGTGGAAGGGAATCTGCGGGAGGACAGCGGGCGCATCGACCAGCCCATCGCGCGGAGCAAGAAAGACCGCAAGAAAATGGCGATTGACCCCGAAGGCCGCCCGTCGATTACGGACTGGACGGTGCTTGCGCGCGGGCGGAACGTGACGCTGCTGGACGTCCACATTCTGACCGGGCGGACGCACCAAATCCGCGTGCACATGAAGTCCATCGGGCATCCGGTCTGCGGCGACCCGATTTACGGGTCAGGAAGAGGCGCGAAAGTCCCCCGCCTGATGCTCCACGCGTACACGCTTTCGTTCACGCACCCACGGACGGGGGAGCGGATGACGTTCACCGCGCCGCTGCCAGAGGAGTTTGTGCAGGGGCTGCGGGGGAACGGGGTGGAATGGGAGAAATAACGTTTCCTCACGGAAAGCCGGGGACGTTACAGCATACGGTGATACTATTTCCATCATGAGAATGCGCCAGAATGGAAAAGCACGGACAGATGGCACGGATGAATTTAGAAAGAACACAACTGGATAATTGCATAGAAAAGCGCCCTGCTCCGGAGATGTTCCAGAGCAGGGCGCGGTTTTTTGATTCATCACGAAAATCCGGGGAGCGTAATACTATTTCCAAATAAGAATGCGCCAAGATGTGAAGCGAATTTTTTATTCTGGCGAACGGGCGTGAAACGCGGCGCAGCAGCACTACGCTCAGTAGAACGACCGAAAGTCAGAAGGGAAAAGGCGCAAGCAGCTGGTGCAGGTGAATTTGGAAAGCGTATTATTCCACAACCTTCGCGCCGGCAGCGATCGCGTCTTCCTTGGTTCTGAAGAACTGCCAAGTGCTTTCCACGGTGGGGGTGATTTCCTTCTGGTCGCGGATGTACTGCGCCAGAATGTTACGCACCTGTCCGTTATCGTTGCCCAGCGTATCGCCGGTGTACATATCCGTGAGGCTGTAATCCTCAGGGGTCAGACCAGCCGCCTGCATGAAGCCGGCGCCGCCGGTGAAGCGGTAGTTGTTCATCACCACGGAGAACACCTGATCAGGCGCCACGGGCTGACCCTGATACTGCATGTTCTGGATGCGCTTTCCTTCGGGCGCATAGTAGTGGATTTCGTAGTACAAACCGTAGATTTCATCGGTGTAGTAGCCACCGCCAAGGTAATCGGGGTCCCACGCACTGGTGTAGTTGGTGGTAGCATGCTCCAGCCACAGCCGCAGCTGTTCGCCGGTCATGTTCACGCGATAGAGCCAGTTTTCAAACACGTACAGCTGATACAGCAAACGCATCGGAACGTCGCCCGCAGGAATCAGGTCGCGAACCTCGGCGCCGCTGGTCAGAGGCGCGCAGATGGACAGCTGCGCAGGAACCGCAGACAGCTGCGCCTTGTTCAGCAGATCCATCAGCGCGGTGGGCTGCAGGGAGATGTTCTTATTGGAGAAAGCGCCGGTAGCAGTGCCCAGAGGCTGATCCAGATAAGCCTGCAGCTCCTCGTTGTAGGGAGCCAGCGCCGTGGCAACCTTCTGATTTTCCACCAGGCCTTCCTGATCCGCCAGGAAACGGTAGCCGTTTTCAGCCGTCACAGGGGTCACGGTCTTGGTCGCCGGGTCGTAGGCGAGCTTCATGAAGCCCAGGCCTTCGCCGCCGCCGCCCGCCAGCACGGGCACAACCTTGCCCTCGGCATTGAGGATGTCCTCACGGTAGTCGGTGTTATGGAAGTGACCATACACAACCGCGTCAATCCCGGTGGTCAGGTTAATCATTGCGCGAACCTGGTTTTCGTAGTCCGCGGGGTTGTTGCCATCGGTAGAAACAGCGTCTTCCACGCCGGAGTGCGCCACCACAATCACCACGTCGCAGCCCTCCTGCTCGCGCAGGATCGGCACGAAATGCTCAACCGTGGGGACCAGATTGCGGAAGTCGATGCCCTCATAGTGGGACTCAACCTCCCAAGCGGGGATGTTGGGCGTATCCATGCCGATGACGCCAACCTTCACGCCCTCAAATTCCTTGACGATGTAAGGGACGCCCATCCAGGAATCCCACTCGGTGCCCTTCGCCACAAAGTTGGCGGCGGACATGGGCACGGAATGCTCCTCGCCGTTGTCGGGGCTCATCACATACTCAATCTGACGCTTGAGAATCGGCAGATCGTTGTTGAACTCGTGATTGCCCAAGCACCACATATCGTAGTCCATCAGGCGCAGCGCCTTCATCATGGGATCGTCCTTTTCAGGCGCGAAGTAGGAGTAGTAATAGGTCATGGCAGAGCCCTGCACGGTATCGCCGCCATCCACCAGAACGACGTTCTTTTCCGTAGCACGAACCTGCTCGATCATGGAAGCGATCATGGACAGACCCACGTTCGGAGAAGGTTCGCCAGTGGCGTAGTTGATGGGCAGCACTTTACCGTGCACGTCGCTGGTCGCGATGACGGTAATCATGATGGGATCCGCATTCTCTGCGAACGCCGCGCAGCCCACCAGGGGGAGAATCATGGTCAGCGCCAACAGAAGGGATAGGAGCTTCTTCATGATGGGCACCTCTTTTCCTTATTTCCCGCTCGAAGCAGGATTAAAATAATTATATTCCATATTCTTTCGTTTGTAAACAGTGCCGCCAGATGCAAACTTTGCCACGCCAAGGGGTTGGTTTGTCGGAAAATGAATTTTGCGTCGAATTCAGTTGCAAATACGGCAGATGAGCCAATTGAAAGTCAAGTTTTTTGCAAGCCGTAAACAGTACGAACGCCATTGCCGACAGCGAGACAAATTGCGCCGGTGTGGTGACAATAATATATTTTGTATTCTGCAATTTATAGGTGGCAGGCAGAAATCAAGGGTTGTCTCGGTATCTTCTTCTGCGAAATAGGGGGGCGGCAGAGGAACGAGATGGAAGAATCATTCACATATAAAAACAACGGTGCATTTGACTTTGTTGCGCCGTTGTTTTCTGTTCTTACAGGAATCAATAAGCAAAAACGCCCACCCAAAACAAAAAACCAATAATCAATGAAATAACCGTCAGTGTGGTGAAAAACACACAACATTTCTTTATCGTTCGCAACTGTTGCAGCATACCATAGAAAGTATATTCCAGCCTCTCGTTTTCAGTAAGTCCGGCATCATAAATTCTGAAAAATTCGCCCGTTACAACTCCGTTCACATCTTGATATTCTCGAATGCCGTCGGGAAGCGCTTCACCATTTTTCTTCAATTGCCGAAACTGTTTGTTTTCTTCTTTTGAGCAAGCAATATCCTGCAGGAAGTGCATGTCGAGCCAAATATTTTGCAAGTTTTTCTTCATATCTATTGGTTCTTTTGCCATAATCCTTTTTCCGCCTTTCGATTGTTATAAAAAACAGTCCTGCCCTTCTTAAACCAGAAAGGCAGGACTGCGGGATTTGAATTACTTCAGTTCCGCGAAGTACTTGATGGTGCGGACCATCTGAGAGGTGTAGGAGTTCTCGTTGTCGTACCAAGACACGACCTGCACCTGATAGGTGTCGTCGTCGATCTTCGCGACCATGGTCTGGGTAGCGTCGAACAGGGAGCCATAGCGCATGCCGATGACGTCGGAAGACACGATCGGCTCGGTGTTGTAGCCGAAGGACTCGGAGGACTGCGCCTTCATGGCGGCGTTCACGGAGTCAACGGTCACGTCGCTGCCCTTGACGACAGCAACCAGAATGGTGGTGGAGCCGGTGCAGACCGGGACGCGCTGCGCGGAGCCGATCAGCTTCTTGTTCAGTTCCGGGATAACCAGACCGATCGCCTTCGCAGCGCCGGTGGAGTTCGGAACGATGTTCTGCGCGCCAGCGCGGGCACGACGCAGGTCGCCCTTGCGATGCGGGCCGTCCAGAATCATCTGGTCGCCGGTGTACGCATGAACGGTGGTCATGATGCCGGACACGATCGGATACTTGTCGTTCAGAGCCTTCGCCATGGGCGCGAGGCAGTTAGTGGTGCAGGAAGCAGCAGAGATGATCTGGTCTTCCGCAGTCAGGGTGTCGTTGTTGACGTTGTAGACGATGGTCTTCAGGTCATTGCCAGCGGGGGCAGAGATGACGACCTTCTTCGCGCCAGCCGCAATGTGCGCCATGGACTTTTCCTTGGAGCAGTAGAAGCCGGTGCACTCCAGCACGACGTCCACGCCCAGCTTGCCCCACGGAGCATCCGCCGCGTTCTTTTCGGCATAGATCTTGATTTCCTTGCCGTCCACGATGATGGAATCTTCGGTCGCTTCCACGGTGTGCAGGTTTTCACCGATCTTGCCGCAGTAGGAACCCTGAGCGGTGTCATACTTGAGCAGGTGAGCCAGCATCGCGGGAGAGGTCAGGTCGTTAATCGCGACCACCTCGTAGCCCTCAGCGCCGAACATCTGACGGAACGCCAGACGGCCAATACGGCCAAAGCCATTGATAGCAACTTTCACTGCCATTGGAATATACCTCCTTTAGTCGTTCAAACGGGGTTATACTATTTCCAGATAAGAATGTGCCAAGATGCGCCGCGAATTTTTCACTCTGGCTAACGGGAGTGCAACGCAGCGTAGCAGCGCTACGCTAAGTGGAACGACCGGACGCCAGAGGGGAAAAGACGCAAGCAGCTGGCACAGGCGAATCTGGAAAGAGTATCATTTCCCACCTCATATTCTACCCAATTTGCCGCCATTTTGCAAGAGGTTGCGCAGGATTTCCATCACTTTTGACACTTTTTTGACGCTTTTTTTGAAGTTTTCTCATCCGTTCCCCTCTTCTTGCCCCCTGTACCAATAAGAAAAGGGGAATTTCTCGTCCGTGATGTCCAGCTGCTTGATGTTCGGATTTCCATTTTTATCTATATCGAGATTGCCATACTCATCGTATGTCCCATACGGACTGAATCCGCCGCCGCCTTCACTGTTTAAGAATGATAACGATTTGCAGAACACACCGTCTACAATTTCCACTTTTTCGTCAAATGACATCCCGTAGCGGTAGGTCATGCCGTCGGTGCAGCGCAGGACGATGGTCGGAACGCGCGCCGTGCCGTGCCAGTAAAGATTGCTGTCCTCCGGCGTCTGCACGACGCTCCATGTGCCGTGATAAGGCTGTGCGCCCGCTGCATCCGAGGTGTAGAATCGCCCGTCCGCGTCCAAACGGAGATACTCGTACCAGATTTCGCTGCCGCCGTCAAACTGCCAGCTGCCGACGATTTTCGCTTCCTCGTCCGGCAGTTCCACGTCATCAAACACCACGTCGCGCTGCGGCACGAAGCCGCGGGTGATTTTGCCGTCCACGGTCGCTTCAACGTAGATATACGCCCAGCCGTTCGGATGGGACAGCGCCGTCAGCTTCGTCCCGGCGGGCAGTTCCGCCTGATGGTATTCGCTGACGTTCGGGTCGTCGGTCAGATAGGTGTCATATGCCGTCAGCATCGGCACGCGCACAAGATCTTCCGTCGTCTCGTCGCCGTGATTGCCTAACTGCGCCCAGCCAAAGCGGCTTGTCCGCAAACTGACGCGGTACTCAATCAGCGACCAGTCGCCCACGGTGAGGTACAAATTATAATCGTCGCCCGTGCTGACAGACGCTTTGCCCTTCGCCGCGCGGTAGGAGGACGTGTCCGGCGCGGAATACACGGCGTAGGACTTTTTGCCGCTCGTCTGCCCCGAAACCACCTGCGGATACAAATAGGCGAGGTATTGCAGCCCTTCGTTCGCTTCGTTAAATCGGCGCACGTCCTCAACCCCGCGTTTCGGCATATTGTGAATATTGAAGCTGCCCAGCGTGATTCCCACCGGCCACACGGCACTTTCCTCGCCCTGCGTCACCTGATAGATGTATTCTGCTATCCGCTCCACCTTCACATCGCCCATCTGCGCTTCCATCAGCGTGTAAAAGGTTTTCCCCTCATTGTTGTGCTGCAGCTCAAAATAGTACCTTTCGTCAATATCCGGGTACGCCAACTCAAAGCCGTTCTTCGTGCGCGTGATTTTGGGATAACCCGTCTCGTCCAATTCCGACGGCTGATAGACGGCAGTCGTCGAGAAAATAGCGTCCTTCCAGCCGTCTTTCACCTCATCCACCGCGATCAGCTGATTGTGATAGCGGCTGGTCAGAATCGTGTGGGTCGTGGCGGCTTTTCTGTTGTAATCGCTCACCAAGCCGGTATACTCGTCGTAGTCATGTGTCTGCTCCACCATCGCCAGCAATTGCCCGTTCAGATTCCAGCTGTTTGCGGATGCGGCGGGCAGTGTCACAGCCAGCGTCAAGCACAAAATCAGCAGTATCCGCAGTTTCTTCATATTCTCCACATCTCCTTTTGCTCAATATTCCAAAATACTAAAGAACAGCCGAGCAAACCAGCCGATAATATCATCGGTATACACCCAATCGCCGTCTGCTCCATCCGGCACATAACTCCTGCCTGTTTCGTTGGTCGAAAGGCTCAAATAAATGCTCCAAGCGCCCGGCATGATTTTCTCTTTCTCCACCTGAATCCCATAGCGGGACACCGTGCCGTCCGTTCCGCGCAGGACGATGGTGGGAATGTCGCCCCGCCAGTAGAGATTGCTCCCCACCGGGGTCTGCACGATAGACCAAGTGCCGCTGCACGTCCTCTCGCCATCATCATCCGCGGCGGAAAAATTCCCATCTGCATCCAGCTGGAAATCATCGTACCAGCCGCCGCCGCCTTTGGCGCGCCAACGCCCGACAAACTCCGCCATCAATTCCGGCTGCTCCACATCGTCGAATATCACATCCCGCTGCGGCACAAACCCGTACAGCGTTTCGCCGTCCACTTCCGCTTCGACGTACGCATACGCCCAGCCGCAGTAACCCAGCGCCGTCAGTTTCGTTCCGGCGGGCAGTTCCTCCTGATGCGCTTCGCTGACATGCGGATCATCCGTGAGATAGGTGCCGCACACCGTCTGAATCGGCACCTGCCGCCATTCTTGGCGGATTTCCTTGACGCCGTCCTTCCGCACATTTGCAAAGCGCTGCAAGCCGCAAGCCATTTCGTTCATCCGCCGAACATCCGCTGTGCCGCGGGGCATTTGGTGGATATTGAAGTCCGCCAGCGTGACCATTTTCGACCAGACCGCGCCGTCTTCGCCCTGCGTCACCAGATAGCCGAAATTCTCCCGCTTTGTGACCACTATGTCACCCATTTTCGCAAAGACAAGCGTGTAGATTGGATGATTCGTGCTGTCATGGCGCAATGCAAAGCGGTAGACTTCCCACGCTTCCGGATACGCCAGCTCAAAGCCGTCTTCCGTCCGCGTGAGCGTCGGCAATCCGCACCCGTCCGACGGCTGATAGACGGCGGTCGTCGAGACAATAACACTCTTCCAACCGTCTGCGCCCTTTTCCGCCGCAATCAGCTGATTGTGATAGCGGCTCTGCATGATGATGCGCGCGCTATTCTCCTTCCGCGCATAATCATCCGCCAAATGATAATAGTCGTCATAATCATTCGTGTTCGACACAAGCGGCACCAAGGCCTCGGGCAAGCCCCAGCCGTTCGCGGAGGCAACAGGCATTACCATCATCATCAGCGGCAAAATCAGCAGAATCCACCGTTTCTTCATCGTTCGCATCTCCTTTGCATTATTGAATCGGCAGCGTCATTTGGCGCACGCTTCCGTCCGCCGTTGCCACCCAATTGCCGTATCTGTCCACCGCGCCATAGGGGACGTAGGTGCATCCGCCTTCCCCGTAGGCGAGATTCATCAGCGGCAGGGTCAGCCCCTCGCCGTCCTCCTCTGTCGTGGACACGATATAGTCCACGCCGAAGCGCATCGTCATGCTGTCGCTGTAATTCAGCACAAGGATGCTTTCCGCCGAAATCCAGAAGTTGTCCTCCCCAGCCATCGGATTCTGCACCACGCACCATGTGCCGCCGTAGGGCTGCGCGCCGTCGGTGTCTGAGCAGTAGAAGCGCCCGTCCGCGTCCAGCCGAAGGTACAGATAGCCGATTTCACTGCCGGAATACAGATACCAGCTGCCGACATATTTCGCTGCTTCGTCCGGCAGTTCCACTTCGTCAATCACCACGTCGCGCCGCGGCACAAACCCGCACATCGGCTTGCCGTCCACCGTCGCTTCTACGTAGGCATATGCCCAGTCGTCGTTCACGCCCAGCAGATACCACATCGTCAGCTTCGTCCCGGCGGGCAGTTCCGCCTGATGGTACTCGCTGACGTGCGGATCGTCGGTCAGGTAGGTGTCATACGCCGTCAGCATCGGGATATGCAAGCGCAGGCTCTGGGGCGGCTGCCCAATCTGCGCCCACCCGAAGCGGCTCGTCCGCTGGCTGACGCGGTATTCAATCAGCGACCAGTCCCCCTCGGTGCAGTAGATGCGGTAATCATCCCCCGTGCTGAACGACGCTTTGCCCTTCGCCGCGCGGGATGCCTCCGTACTCGGCGCGGTATAGACCGGGTACGACTGCTTGCCGCTTTTCTTCCCCGGAACATTCTGCGCGCCAATCCAGCCCACAGCGTCGTAATTCTCGTACAGCGCCATGCTGCTGTATACATCGCGCATCCGCCGCACGTCGCCCACGCCGCGGCGGGGCATATTGTGGATGTTGAAGTTTTCCAGTGTGACTTCCGTCACCCACATTGCGCTGTCTTCGCCCTGCGTTACCAGATAGCGGTAGGATTCCTGCCGCTCCACCTCCACGCCGCCCATCTTCGCATACGTCAGCGTATACGCCGTTTCGCCCCGGTCATTGCTGATGCGCTCAAAGCGATACAGTTCTTTCACCTTCGGATACGCCAACTCAAAGCCGTTATTGATGCGCGCGAGCTTCGGCTTCCCGGATGTGCTCTGCTCCGACGGCTGATAAACGGCGGTCGTCGAATAAATCACGCCCTCCCAACCGTCTGCGCCCTTTTCCGCCGCAATCAGCTGATTGTGATAGCGGCTCTGCATGATGATGCGCGCGCTATTCTCCTTCCGCGCATAATCATCCGCCAAATGATAATAGTCGTCATAATCATTCGTGTTCGACACAAGCGGCACCAAGGCCTCGGGCAAGCCCCAGCCGTTCGCGGAGGCAACAGGCATTACCATCATCATCAAGGGCAAAATCAGCAGAATCCACCGTTTCTTCATCGTTCTCAGCTCCTTTGGAGGTATTTCCCTACCTATAGCAATTCTCAAAAATCCAGTCAATAACCATCAGCAGTAAACCAGCCG
>ERZ827043.1571-NODE-1571-length-22652-cov-4.310970_pt1 | contig 22652 bp, 23 predicted proteins | sample MGYA00519923_ERZ827043 | MGnify/ENA primary metagenome ERZ827043 (study PRJEB31778, sample SAMEA3449251) | human gut metagenome | biome: human gut; feature: human-associated habitat; material: faeces | place: United Kingdom | collected 2010/2012 ...
CGACCAACGGCAAGACCCTGTGCTTCTTCTACGACCAGCAGGGCAACCGTGTCGGTATGGCCGACGGAAGTAATAATTTCTACTATTACCTGTACAATATTCAGGGTGATGTGGTGGCATTGGCTGATGCATCCACCGGCAAGCTCGTCGTAACCTACACCTACGACGCATGGGGCAAAGTTCTTTCTGTAAATGACACAACTGCAAACTCTGTAGGCACCCAAAACCCCTTCCGCTACCGTGGTTACTACTACGATACGGAAACCAGCCTGTATTACCTCCAGTCTCGCTATTATGACCCCGAAGTAGGCCGCTTTATAAATGCGGATAGCTTTGTTTCGACGGGGCAAGGTACTGTAGGAAGCAATATGTTTGCATACTGTGGGAACAACCCCATAGTGTGTGTAGATCCAACAGGCGAGTTCATTGATACCATTTTTGATGTAATTTCTTTGGGAATGAGCATTGCGGAAGTGATTACTCGTCCGGCAGATCCATGGGCTTGGGCTGGATTGGCTGGAGATGTGATTGATCTAATCCCCGGAGTCACGGGAGTTGGGGAAACCATCCGTGCAGCGAAAGCATCAAAAAAATTAGTTAAAGCAGGAAAGAAAATTATTAACAAAAAATATGCGGGCAAGGTATATGAACTAAGTGGAAAACTTGCAAAAAAGTACGGAAGCGGTGTTAAGTTTTCAAAACAAGGATTTCCTGATTTTAGCTCATTTGCTAAAGAAACTGTGACTGTAAAGGGACTGACGGGCAAATATGCTAAGGATGCTAAGTTGGCAAATCAGAGCGCAGGATTAGCGAAAACTCCAAGTGGATATACATGGCATCATGTTGAAGATGGGCGAACTATGCAGCTCATACCTTCTGATTTGCATAGAGCGGTAAGACACACCGGCGGAGCAGCGGTAATAAAATACACTAACTAATATATGGGAGACTATCATGGTAAATATTTTTGAACCTGAACAAAGCTTTGATGAAATAGCATTTAATAAAATCTGTGTTGAAAACGGAATAAGATTCCCTGAAAACTATCTAAATTTTCTTAGGCAACATAACGATGGAGAACTCGAAAGTAATATAATTAGTGACTTTGATGATTGTTCAGTAAACTACTTTTTTGGCACGACATTAGAAGAGTATTCTAATTTTGCGGATGTTCTTGAAACATACAGAACAAGGATGCCTAACTTGTGCATACCAATTGCAGATGCAGAGGGAGGAAATTTGCTTTGCATGTCATTGAATAAAAGTGGTTATGGCAACATCCTTTGGTGGGATCACGAGACTATGGATGTTGATGATGGAGAAATCTGCCGGTATTCAACAAGTGATATGCTCGTCATTTCAAAAGATTTTGACGAGTTGCTAAGGAAAATCATACCGTATTAAAACTTTCAAGAGCAGATAGGCAACGCCTATCTGCTCTTTTTAAATGTTGACGAAATCGGGTGATAATAGTAGAATAAAGGCATAATTTAATCACTTCCTGTGATGAGTTGGACATGGCAGGGTAGGCAGCTTACAAAAGCGGTAAAGGATAAAACAGTTACCTTTACTTACGATTCTGAAGGCATCCGAACCAGCAAGAGTGACGGCACAAATACGACCAAGTACCTGCTCAACGGCACGCAGATTCTCGCCCAAACGACCAACGGCAAGACCCTGTGCTTCTTCTACGACCAGCAGGGCAACCGTGTCGGCATGGCCGACGGAAAGAATAATTTTTACTATTACATCTACAATGTACAAGGTGATGTAATAGCTCTTGCCGATGCATCTACCGGCAAACTTGCAGCCACATATACTTATGATGCGTGGGGTAAGATCGTAAAGATCAACAATCAAGCGCCCGAAAAAGTCGCATCTACGAATATTGCAAATCTTAACCCGTTCCGATATCGTGGTTATTACTACGATACTGAAACAAAGCTTTATTACCTCCAGTCTCGTTACTATGACCCTGAAGTAGGTAGATTTCTTAATGCAGATAGATTAGTGTCTACGGGACAAGGCGTCTTGGGCTGCAATATGGTTGCATATTGCGGAAACAACCCTGTAATGGGCGTTGATCCAACAGGACAGCTTTTCTGGGATGTGCTGGATTGGGGCATGGCCGCACTCAGTTGTAATGATTTTATCAACAAACCGTCTATAAAGACCTTTGGCTGGTTGGTCATGGACACGGTTTCGTTACTGCCCGGAATTCCATCACTAAGCTACGCACGGCGTGGCGCCCAGATGGCCAATGCAGCGGCTGACTCATGGAATCTTTACCGAAAAACAAGTTCTCTCGGAGAATCGTCGGCAGCACTTGGCAGAACCTTTGAAAACTGGTACTACAAGGCAAACAATATCCCAAAAGGTGGACAACAGGTTGTGCATGGAGGAAAAAGATTTGACGCTGTTGCTAATAACACGATAATAGAGCTTAAAAACTATGATTGGAATAAGTATTCAAGCTACACATCAATTGCAAATAGGTTCAAGAAACAGGCAAATGCTTATATGGGTTTTGTGGGACAAGAAGTGGCAGGTCAGGAAATCAAAGGTGTAATGTTCTATTTTAGTTCACAACCTCCAGAAGTGGTTGAAAAAGCCTTGCACGAATGCGGTGTACAAGTTGACTGGGTGAGATAGAGAAGGAGATTGAAATGCAAGTAAGTGAACACCGTAAATATAGGGATTTTGAGAGACCGGAAATACAATTTTCGATGATGTATTACGATAATGAATACACAGATTCGAGCATAGCTGAAAAAGTGCTGGCAAATCTCGAAAAATTTGGGTTCTTTCCGCCGGAGAAAATGTACATTGATCTCATGACCAGAGGACGGTATCTCAAATATAAGCCTGAAATGCGAGATATGTTCATCGAGGCCTATTGCAAGCCGGGTGTTTCAAACATAGGCATGGCTGATGGAAACAGCCGTAAGGTTGAACAGTTATGGGAGTTTGCATGGGACTTTACTTTCTACAAAACGCTGATGCTTGAAAAAAGAGAACATACCGGCACTTTCAAACCGTGGAATCGTTTGGCACTCAGTATGACCTATGGACGCTTTGAAAACCCTCAGATCTACTCGAATTTCTTTTCGTTTGTAAAAGCTGTCATAGAGGATGTTGACCCAGCGTGTGCGCTCGTTGACGATATTGCCTATAGTCTGCATTTGTCAGATGTTATCGGTGCAAAAACATTTACCGCCGAACATGTGCAGCAGATATACTGGGGCAACTACTTTGGGGCAGACTGGTGCAGACAGTGCGGGATCGAGGACGGTAAAGATATTCCGGCCTACTCGGTCGAGAAAATCGGCAGCGGCGTATTTTTCACTCTGTCAGACAATGTTCTCGATTTTGATTCCGTCGAGTGCGACGCTCGCCGTGCTCGGATAAGAAAATACTTGGGTTTAGACTAAAAAATTAAATAAACTAGAGCAGATATGCACAGTGATATCTGCTCTAGTTTAAACGCCGCAGGCAACGGCTTCAAGGTCGGTCACAACTACGATTCCCTTGACAGGGAGACCTCGAGGTCGTACAATGGAACTACGAAGTTTTATTGGACTTACAATGCCGACGGCAATCTTGCCCGCTACTCCGAGAACGGTAACCGAGTGCTGACCTATCTCTACGATGACATAGGCAGGCTCTTGCAGGTGAGCGGCAACGACGGCAGCTATGTCAAGACCTCGTATGACAAGCTCACAAGTCTACCAATCTGCATTACATAATTAAGTCTGCAGTTGCATCAAGGACTAATACTCTTGCGTTATCGTTTTGGAGTGGCTCAGCATCATTTACACTTGGCTGCGGAATCTCTAATCGAGTGTCATGTCTGTTTTTGCACTGGTTCAAGTGAGATTGGAGGCACACATGGAAGAGATAGTTTTGCTTATTGTGCTATGCCTGTTTATTTTCACTCGCAAGAGAAACTATTGCAGCTTGCTTGTTGATGAGACGAAAAAATACAGAGAATACATGATGGAAGAAGTGTATTTCAAATATGTGAAGTGTCCAGTGACACTGGCAAAGATATTCAAGCAAAAAGGGAGAGTGCCCGTTAGTGTGCCGACATTTGTTTTTTGCGACATGCTATTTACGGTTTCACACCTGTTAATTGCAATCATTTTCCCTATACTGGCTGTTAGTTATAATCTTGAGGGTAAGGAATTGGGAGTGCTTTTTTTGGCTGAAATTGCGTATGGATACTTAACTGTTATGATTTGGCTTATCCCTTATTTTGTGTTTAAGCGGAAGACTAAACGCAAGAATTAAAAATCAATCCAGAGCAGATAGGCATCATGCCTATCTGCTCTTTTTCTGCGTTGACAAAATCGGGGGATAATGGTAGGATGAAAATACAATTTAATCACTTAGAAAGGAGATATATGGAGAGCTGAGACGAGATATAGGAGAAATCCTACGGACGCTGTGCAAACAAAAGGGAGTAGAAATCTACGAGGTAGAAGCATGGGACTGTCCTTAACACGATGAAAAAAATCACCAAGGACTTGAATTCTCCGACTTGTAAAGTTAAGGAAAAATACTATTCGGTCACGCCCGATGGTGAACTCGTTGTTGCTGTCAGGGCTTCTTGCAGCTTTTATGAAAAAATTGACGGTGAGTTATCCGATTATCCGTCGGGAATAGGATATGAGCTCATTATAAAATGATGCCCCGAAAACAAAAGACAGGCAATGCAAAATGCGTTGCCTGTCTTTTTGTTATGCATTACACCTCTGCGATGACCTCGCACTCGACGAGAACATCCTTGGGAAGTCTTGCGACCTCAACACAGGAGCGGGCGGGGTACGGCTCGGTAAAATACTGAGCGTAGATGCCGTTGACGGTGCCGAAATCGTTCATATCCTTGATGAAAACGGTGGTCTTGACGACCTTGGACATGTTGCTGCCTGCTGCCTTGAGAAGCTCGGAGAGGTTTTTGAACACCTGATGAGCCTGAGCCTCAACTCCGACTGCGACCTCGCCGGTCTCGGGGATGATGCCTATCTGACCGGAGGTGTAGACCATGTTACCAACTATCTGAGCCTGAGAATAAGGGCCGATGGCTGCGGGAGCTTTGGTTGTAGAAACGGTTTTCATTTTATTATCCTCCATTTTAATTTATTGTTACAGTGTAGCCGAAATTTTCAAGCGAGCTCACGACGGCTTTGCCGTGCTCTGCGCCGCCGACCTCACAGGTTATCGAGACATTCGTCTCGTTGGGGCTGAGTGCTGTGCTCAGTCTGTCATGCGCAACGGAAACAATGTTTGCGCCCTGATCGGCAATGTGGTTGAGAAGCTGGCTGAGGCTGCCGGGCTTGTCGAGCAGCTTCACGGTAAATCTCAAGCGGCGGTGACGGGCGACAAGACCCTGCTCGATGATGCACTGAATGAAGCTGACATCGATATTGCCGCCGGAGAGCAGGCACACGACACGCTTGCCCTTGACATCGACCTTGCCCTTCAAGACGGCGGCAACGGGCGTTGCACCGGAGGGCTCGACTATCTGCTTGCAGCGCTCCATGAGAAGCAGTATTGCCTCGGAGATTTCATTATCCGTCACGGTGACGACATTGTCGGCATAGCGGTTTATAAGCTCGACGGTGATGTCGCCGGGGGCTTTGACCGCAATGCCGTCTGCAATTGTCGAAACAGTGTCGGTCGAGATATATCTTTTTTCCTTAAACGACTGCGCAATTGCATCTGCGCCCTCCGCCTGTACGCCGATGACCTCAATGCGGGGATTTATCTGCTTAACGCAGGCCGCAACGCCCGCAAGCAGACCGCCGCCGCCTGCCGGGACGATTATCATATCCACCGTGGGAAGGTCGCCGACTATCTCAAGGCCGAGCGTACCCTGACCGGCAATGACATCAAGGTCGTTGTACGGATGCAGGAAGGTCGCATTTTCTTTCTCGCAAATTTCGCACGCCGCCTTGTAAGCGTCGTCGTAGCAGTCGCCGGCCAAAACGACCTTTGCGCCGTAGCTCTCGGTCGCCTGTACCTTGGCGATGGGGGCCGTTTTGGGCATGACGATGGTTGCCGGAATGCCGAACTTCTTGGCTGCACACGCAACGCCCTGTGCATGGTTGCCTGCCGAGGAGGCAACAACGGAGCTCACACCGCCGTTTTCCATCAAAGCGGCTATCTTATTGCTTGCGCCTCTTATTTTAAAGGAGCCGGTTTTCTGACGGTTTTCGCACTTGAGATAAATGCTGCCGCCTGTCATCCCCGAAAAAGTAGAGGACAGGTCGAGCTCGGTATGGTGCAGCATGGGGGCAAGTCTCTTTGCTGCCAGTTCAAATTCACTAAGGGGCAGATCCACGGAAAACACCTCATTTACTATATATACTATATATGTGAGAAAAGTTTACCGCATAAAAAGGCAAAACGCAATAGCTTGAGTGTAAAAATGTCTATGTAGCGGCAACAAAAATTCAACATGTCCGTTTGCTGCGGACATAAGCTTTCCGCTGCCGCACATTACCGCGATTAGCCTTGCGAGCTTATGCTGTTTACATAGCTGCGCATCTCGTCACGGGACTTTATGCCGTGCGAGTTGTCGATTATCTTCTGCTGCTTTTCGGCGTCCAGTCCCGAGAAATAGAAAAATGCGTCGGCGTTCTGCATCAGCGCCATGCCGAGCCCCAAGGGAATGTCCCTGCCGTTTTTAGCGTTCATTTTGCATCACCTCGTTTATATCGTCTGCAAAACAATATAAAAAATACGGCGCACCGGATGTGCGCCGTAAGTATTATTTCTTATAAGGCAGGGACTCAAAGTAGCTCGTGTCGGCATTGCCGTTTATCTTCCAGCCGGAGTCAGACTTTTTAATCTTTATTCTGCCGGTGAGACCATGATCTGTTGTGAAGTCAATGTACGAGCTGCCGTCTGTTTCGGTGAACTTGAGCTTATAGCCGGACGGGATTATTTTGCCGTCGGACAGCGTAAGATCCTTTGTAGTCGTGACATAGCTTGTTCCGCTGAGTTTTAGAACGGAGGAGTCCCGTGTATATTTCCCGTCTTCGTAGGTGTAGCTCACCTCGGCGGTGTAGCTGCCAAGGACATTTACTGAGCGCTTAAGGTAGAGCTTGCTGTGCGTAAACTCCTTGACTGCGCCGTAAGCGTGGTCACTGTCACCGAATTTGCAGGCAGTAAGCTCACCATCAAACTTAAATGCATAAGTCACGGTGCTGCCGTCGGCGGTCTTGCCGTCTATGAAGATATCGCTCTTGCCGTCGCCGTCAATGTCGTAAAGGCGAATGCTTGAGACGGTTTTGATCTTCGTCGCATTTTTGGAGGAGCTGTCGCCGAACTCAACAACGAGCGTGGTCAGACCTTCCGCATTGGTCGTGGTGCTTATCTTCTCCTGCGTCTCGTCGCCGTTAATGTCAGCGGAGTAGGGTAGCTTGCCGCTTATAAGCGTGCCGGTCTCACCGCCGTCGGGGTCAAGAACAGTCACTTTGCCGCTGCTGTCGGCAGAGAGCAGTCGGCGCTCATAGGTGCCGTCGGGACGGGTAAAGCCGATGAAAATGCTGGGGCTCGTTTTGAGCTCCTTGTTTATTGCAAACGCTGCGCCCTCGGTGAGGTCACTGCAATACCAAAGCTGGGTCTCAAGCGAATACTTGCCGCTGGACTTGTAGTAGTTTGCACTGTAGACGCTGATATTATAAATTTTGCCCGAGACGGAAACGAGGACGGACTTGATGTCCTTGTCCGCTTCGTTGCCGACTATGGTGAGCGAGGAGGCGTCGGCATCCTTTGCAAGGGTGGCGGTGATATCACCGGTCGTGCCGTCAAGGTCTGCGGGGACAAATTCGTCCTTTATCTTTCCTGCGAGAACATCGTATTTGACGGTAAATTCAAATGCACCCTCAGCGGAATCGGCTATCTCACCGGGATTTATGGCAATGACAACGCCTTCGTTGTTCATATACCAGTGACCGTCGGAAATGAGATCCTTGACCTTATCGGTATACCCCTCTGCAAACAGCATGTCGGCATATTTGCTGTTGTCGGTTAATGAACTGAAGATATCCTCAGAGCATGCGTTTACAAATTCTTCGGTGTTGTCGGTAATGTCTGCAAGCTTCAGCTCGGCACCGGTATACGCATCGTAGTTGTGTCCGGTTATCGCACTGGCAGAGCCCGTGCCGAGATTAGCCTTGTCAAACATTCTGAATGAAAGTACCGTACTGTCGCCGCGGGTGACACGCACATAGCGGCTCTGGCTGAAATCGTCAAGGTCTTCGCCATCGGCTTCTTTGGCAAGCTGCTTGTATGCCTTGCGGCTGCTTTCAAGCTGTTCGCCGGTAAAAGTCTTATTAATTCCGGCGATACTGTCATTTATCGCCTTTGCCGCATCGGGACGGTTTGGCATGGTGATTGTGGGGACTGCCAAAGAAACACCGGTTTCCGGCTTTGTGGTCTTCATCTGAACTATCGTGTCGCCGCCGCAGACAAGCTTGTCGCTTGTATTTATGATGCGATGATCGGCAGTAACGGTGATATCAATGCGGGCCATGTTTGAAAAATCACTGCTGAACGATTCAACGGCGAGGACATTGAGCTCCTTGTCGTAAATGCAGATGCTGTAATCGATGATCGCCTTTGCACTGCTTTCGGCAGCATCGCCTGCAAAGTCAAAGTGCACGACCTCGCCTGCATCAAGCGGAGTGTCGTCGGCGTGCTTTGTCGAATCCGAGCCGGCATCCGTGCCGTATGACACGGTGTAGATGTCGTCAGCCTCAATTGTGACATAAACGCCGCAGTCACGCATCTTGACTGTCTCGGCTTTCTTGCCGCAGGCGCAAAGTCCGAGCACAAGTAAAAGTGCCAGTAAAATGGCAGCTATTCTACGCATAAAAAAGTTCTCCAATCTGCTGAAAACAGCCAAACTTCTATATCTTGCGTAGTATAACACAGTTTATGCTATAATTCCAGCAAAAGGTGAGAAACTTAATAAAACCGCAACAAATGAAGAAAAATATGTTAAAAAAGCTCCCCATCGAGGTCAAAAACCAAGATGGGGAGTAGTTTTGATTTGATTATTCTCTGCCGTGATCAGGGTAATGAATGTGCAGAAGCTCATGTGCTCTGCCACGCAGCAGGTCGTACACCGCATCCAAAGCGGGATTCTGCTCGGACGAGCGGAGCTCGCAGGCTTCGTCGGCTGCAAAGATACCATCGCAGCGTTCTGCCTTGCGCGCCTGACATGCGGGGGGCTGACCGCCGCCGCCGATGCAGCCGTCGGGGCAGGCCATGACCTCAACAAAGTGGAAAAACTCTTCGCCGGACTCTATCTTTTCAATGAGCTTGTCGGCATTGCCCAGCCCGTTTGCAACGGCGATCCTGAGCGTGGTGTCACCGGCCGTGACCTCGAATGCCTTGATGCCCTCAAGACCACGAACGCCGCATTCTGCGACCGACGACAGCGCCTCGGTTGAAACATCGCCGAGCACATGGCGGATGACGGCTTCCGTAACGCCGCCGGTCACGCCGAAGATGACGCCTGCGCCCGTGTACGGGGCAAAGGGAGCGTCGGGCTGACTGTCGGGGATGTTTGCAAAGTCGATGCCGCTTTCATTTATCATGCGCACGAGCTCCTGAGTTGTGAGCACAAGGTCGATGAGTCGCTCGCCGTCCTTGACCAACTCGGGGCGAGCCGCCTCGGCCTTCTTTGCCGTGCAGGGCATGACTGCGACGGAGACGACCTCCTCGTCGCCGTACTGCTGACGGATAAGAGCGCCGAACATCTCCATCGGCGAGCCGCAGGTCGATACCTGAGGCATGAGGTGCGGATGCTTGTTTTCAACATGCTTTATCCAGCCCGGGCAGCAGGAGGTGAACATGGGAAGCTTTGCACCGGTCTTGAGCTTATCGAGAAACTCCGCCGTTTCCTCCATGATGGTAAGGTCGGCAGTGAGCGAGGTGTCGAACACATAGTCAACGCCCATCATTTTAAGCGCAGTGACTATCTTGCCCATCACGGGGACATTTGCGGGGATGCCGAACTCCTCTCCGATGCCGACACGGACTGCCGGAGCAACCTGAACTGCGACCTTCTTGCTGGGGTCGTAGATGGCCTTCCACATGGCGGATACTTCGTTCTTGACGGTGATTGCGCCGGTGGGGCAGACTGCCGCACACTGACCACAGCCGACACAGTCGGTGTCGATAAGCTTGCGGTCAAAGCCGCAGGAGACAAAGGCCTCCATACCACGGTTGCAGAAGTCAACGGCGTGGATGTTCTGAACCTCGGCGCACATTCTCACGCACTTGCCGCAGAGGATGCACTTCGAGGGGTCACGGACTATGGACGGGGACGAGTCGTCAATAGGCTCCTTGCAGTAGTTGTTTGCAAAGCGGACATTGGTTACATTGTAGCGCTTGGCGTACTCCTGAAGCTTGCACTTGCCGGACTTGTCGCAGGTGGTACACTCCGAGCGGTGGCTTGCAAGCAAAAGCTCAATTATCATCTGGCGGTGCTTGCGCAGTTTTGCGGTGTTCGTGCGCACGACCATGCCGTCCTTGGGGATAACGGTGCATGCAGCCTCGATGCCGCCACGCTCGTTTTCGATAACGCAAAGCCGGCAGCCGCCGTATATCGACAGGCTTTCGCAGTAGCAGAGGTTGGGGATATCAATGTGATTTTGCTGAGCAACTTCAAGGACATTGCGAGCATTTTCAAATTCGCAGCTAATGCCGTCTATAATCATACGCTTCATATCATCAAACCTCCTTTATCGCATGCTTGGGACAGCCGTTTTTACACTCACGGCACTTGATGCACTTCTCGGGATCGATTGTGTGCGGCTTTCTGAGCTGACCGGTGATAGCGCCGACGGGGCAGTTGCGGGCACACTTCGTGCAGCCGATGCACTTTTCGGGGTCAATCCACATTGTGCACAGTGAACGGCAAACGCCGGCCGGGCACTTTTTGTCCTGAACATGAGCAACATATTCATTCTTGAAATATTTAAGGGTGCTGAGGACAGGATTCGTTGCAGTCTTGCCAAGACCGCACAGTGAGCAGCTCTTGACCACTGCCGACAGCTCCTGCAGCATGTCGAGATCCTCCATTGTGCCCTGGCCGTGGGTGATGCGCTCAAGTATCGCCTGTATCTTGGGGATGCCTTCACGGCAGGTGGTGCACTTGCCGCAGGACTCCTTCTTTGTGAAGTTCATGAAGAAGCGGGCTATCTCAACCATGCAGGTGTCGTCGCCCATAACGACGAGACCGCCCGAGCCGATAATTGCGCCTATCTTCTTGGTGGAATCAAAATCAAGGGGCAGGTCGAGGTGCTCCTCGGTGAGGCAGCCGCCGGACGGCCCGCCGATCTGAACGGCCTTGAAGTTGCCGCTCTTTACGCCGCCGCCGATATTATATACTATCTCACGCAGGGTCGTACCCATAGGCACCTCGATAAGACCGGTGTGCTTGATGTTGCCGGTAAGGGCAAAGGCCTTCGTGCCGGAGCTGCCCTCGGTGCCAATAGACTTATACCACTTTGCACCCTTGTCGATAATGACGGGGACATTTGCAAAGGTCTCGACATTGTTAAGGGAGGTAGGAGCTGCAAACAGACCCTGATCGACGCTTCTGGGGGGCTTTGTGCGGGGCATGCCACGCTGACCTTCGATGGAAGCGGTAAGTGCCGAGCCCTCACCGCAGACGAATGCGCCTGCGCCCATGTTGATGTGCAGGTGGAAGGCCTTGCCCGAGCCCATGATATCGTCGCCGAGGATACCGACAGCCTCAGCGTCCTCAATGGCCTTCTGCAAACGCTTGACTGCCAGAGGGTACTCTGCACGGACATAGATATAACCCTCGGTTGCCTCACAGGCAACGGCGGCTATTATCATACCTTCGATCATCCTGTGGGGGTCGCCTTCCATGATGGAGCGATCCATAAATGCGCCGGGGTCGCCCTCGTCACCGTTGCAGACGATGTACTTAACCGGAGCTTCCTTGTGCGCAGCGACCTGCGACCACTTTTTACCGGTGGGGAAGCCCGCACCGCCGCGGCCTCGCAGACCGGACTCGGAGACTTCGTTGATGACCTCATCGGGGGTCATGTCGAATATCGCCTTTTCGAGAGCCGAGTAGCCGCCGACGGCGATATACTCCTCGATGCTCTCAGCGTTAATGTGGCCGCAGTGCTCAAGAGCAACACGGGTCTGCTGCTTGTAGAAGGGGATATCCTCTTGGCGGTTGTACGAACGGCCGTTATCGTGGTAAACGAGCCTGTCAACGACATTGTCGTTTAGAATTGTCTCGTTGACTATCTCTTCGCAGTCATCGGCCTTGCATTTTATGTACAGAATACCGGCAGGCTCGATCCTGACCAGAGGACCCATTTCGCAAAAGCCGTGGCAGCCGCTCTTTTTAAGACCGACAGCGTCGCCGTGGTCGACATGATCCTGCAAAACGACATCGACCTTGAGACCCTTGCTCTCCATGATCTCTTTAAACCTTGCGTATATATCGAGAGAGCCGCCTGCAACGCAGCCCGAGCCGCCGCAGACGAGTATCTGCTTAGACTGGCAGGCAAGGCGCTTTTTGCACACTTCACGGAAAGAAGTGAGTTCTTGTCTTGAACCTATTTTCATGATTTCTCGGCCTCCCTCAAATCAGAAATAAGCTGACGCATTTTATCCGGCGTCATCTTGGGGTGAACGACATCGTTGACGGTGCAGACAGGTGCAAGACCGCAGGCACCCAGACAGGAAACACGCTCAATTGTAAACAGCCCGTCGGCGGACATATGATCCTCGGGCTTCATACCGGTTGCTTCGTAAAGAGCCTCCTGTACATCGTCGGATTTTCTGACATGGCAGGCGGTGCCGTTGCAGACCTTTATGACATACTTGCCTTTCTCGTTCATGGAGAAGTTCTCATAGAAGGTTGCGATGCCGTAAAGCTCGGCAGGGGATTCACCGACCTTGTCAGCCACATACAGCAGGGCATCCTTGGGCAGGAACTTATATTCCTTCTGGATATCCTGCATAATCGGTATGACTTTGGTTTTTTGGCATTCATACTTTTCGAGTATGCTGTCGATCAGCTTGAAATCGACCTGAATCATGTTATCATCCCTCCAATTTAACTTTTTAACTTTTTTGATCCACTTTAACACTTTGCTGTCTCTAATTATAAAGAAAATTTATATTAAAGTAAAGAAAAGTTAATTTTTTGCCCATCAATACGAAATAGCCAAAATGTTAAAAATACTCCGATGGGCAAAATGCAATTGCCCCGCAATATTAAACCAAATGTATTAAATATCATGGATATGCCTAAATTTTGAGCGAAAAATTGTTGACTTCGATGAACCGACCCACGCCTTGAAAATGTCAAGCCGAAATGGTTAAAAAAATCACTTCACGGATAATTAAAATTTGCTTGACATAAAACGGAGGATGAGTATAATCAAAAACAGAAAAATGTCTCACATGAGACATTTGGGAGGACGGCATGAAGCTTAACGAAATCGAAACGGAGCTTGTCTCAAAGACCGAGCTTTTCCGTGGCTCGCCGCCGAGCGTGCTCACGAGGATACTTGCGGTGTCCGACTGCACTGCGGCAGAGTACGAAAAAAACGAGGTCGTCTACGACAAAACTAACTTTTCCCGCAGCCTCGGCATAGTGCTCGAGGGCAGACTTCGGGTCACGAAGGAAAATGCAGATAAGCGGCCTATCGTCATGAGCACACTGCAAAGGGGCGCAATGTTCGGCGCAGCGGCGCTATTTAACAGTGAGCCGGAGTATGCAACGAAGATAACTGCGATTGAGCACAGCCGTGTTCTTTTTCTGCCGCAGCGGCTCATTAAGCGCATGATCGAGCGTGAGCCGGACATTGCGGAAAATTATATACGCTATCTATCCGAGCGCATTTTGTTTTTAAATAGGAAGATATATTTCTTAACTGCCGGAACGGCGGAGCAGCGTTTGGCGGGCTTTCTTTTGGATAACCTCGCCGTGGGCGAATTTTCCGAAATGCCCATGACCATGCATCGCCTTGCCGATGCGCTCAATATGTCACGAGCCTCGCTGTACCGTGCCTTTGACGAGCTTACGGCGAGCGGAGCGGTCTCAAAACAGGGTAAACTTGTCTGCATCAACAATGCAGAATTATTAAAGAATTTATGAAAGGAAGACAAAAAAGATGAAAAAGTTTGTATGTTTTCTGCTGGCAGTTTGCATGCTGCTGTGCGTGGTCGCAGGCTGCACGGCTGATGAGCCCCAGCCCACCGAGGAGGTCACGACTATAAAGGTCGGCGCACTCACGGGTCCCACCGCCATGGGCATGGTCAAGCTCATGGACGACAGCGACAAGGGCACCAGCGCCAACAAGTACGAGTTTGAGCTCAAGAGCGAGGCTTCGGCATTCGTTGCAGCTCTTGCAAAGGGCGAGATAGACATAGCAGCCGTCCCGGCAAACCTCGCATCGGTCATTTACAACAACACCGATGGCGGCGTGAAGCTCCTTGCCATCAACACCCTCGGCGTTCTGTACATTGTCGAGCGCGGCGACAGCGTAAAGAGCCTCGCCGATCTCTCCGGCAAGACCCTGTACGCCACAGGCGAGGGCGCAGCACCCGAGTATGCGCTCCGATACCTACTCAAGGAAAACGGCCTTGACGGCGAGAATGCGCCCAAAATCCAGTGGTGCGCCGATACCACCGAGGCTCTGTCCTACATCTCCTCGGACGAAAACGCCATCGCAATGCTGCCGCAGCCGTTCGTCACCGCAGCACAGGCAAAGGTCGACGGCCTGCGTGTCGCACTGAGCCTCAACGACGAGTGGGCAAAGCTCGATAACGGCTCTGCTATGGTCACCGGCGTTGTCGTTTGCCGCAGTGAGTTTGCCGAAAAGTACCCCCAGCAGCTTGAAAAGTTCATGCAGGAGTACAATAGTTCGGTAAAATATGTGCAGGAGAACACCAAGGACGCAGCCGCACTCATCGGAAACTACGAGATAGTCAAGGCACCCATTGCAAAGAAGGCTCTGCCTTACTGCAACATCACCTTTATCACGGGCACCGAGATGAAGACCGACATGGAAAGCTATCTTTCCGTCCTCAACGACATGAACCCCAAGGCGATAGGCGGAAAGCTGCCCGGCGCCGACTTCTACTATGGAGCGTAAGCCCGTAGGCAAGCTTGGCAAGGCTCTTGCGGTCGTGTTCGCTCTCGGCCTTTGGCAGATAGCGGCCATGACCGTAAACAGCCGCATTTTGCTCGTCTCACCTATAGATGTCGCCGTCAGGCTCACGACAATCTGGCAGGCCGAGGGCTTTTGGCCGTCGATTTGGTTTAGCTTTTACCATATAGCGGGCGGCTTTTTCATAGCGCTTGTGCTCGGTATCACGCTTGCTGCGCTGGCGGGGCGCTTTCGCTGGGTCGAAACGCTGCTGTGGCCGTTTCTCGTCACGATAAAGACCGTGCCGGTGGCGTCGTTCGTCGTCATCTGCCTTATCTGGCTCTCGGCTGAAAACCTCTCGGTTTTCATATCGTTCCTCATCGTGCTGCCGGTCGTCTACGGCAATGTGCTCGAAGGGCTCAAAAGCGAGGATAAGCTCATGCTCGAGGTCGGCACGGTGTTCAAAATGCCGCCCCTGCGCAAGGCGCTGTACATCCACTTGCCGCAGCTGAAGCCGTTTTTAATGTCGGCCTGCGCAACAGCACTCGGCATGGCGTGGAAAGCCGGTGTAGCGGCGGAGATAATCGGCACGCCCGACGGGTCGATAGGCAAGCAGCTGTTCTACTCGAAGATATACCTCGACACGGACGACCTTTTGTGCTGGACCGTTATAATCGTAATTGTAAGCGTTCTTTTTGAGAAGCTGTTCATGCTTGGGCTCAGAGCGCTGTACGGCAGATTGGAGCGTGGCTGATGGAGCTTAAAAACATATGCAAAAGCTTTGACAGCAAGACCGTTCTGCATGATGTGAGCATCAAGATAGAAAAAGGCGAGACAGTCCTCATAACCGGCGCTTCCGGCAGAGGTAAGACAACGCTTCTTCGCATCATGATGGGGCTCACGCTGCCCGACAGCGGCGAGCTGCATAACATCGGCAAGTCGATAGCCGCCGTGTTTCAGGAGGACAGGCTGCCAAATGACTTCACACCATATGTCTGCGTGAAAATGACCGCACCGCACGGCATTTCAAAGGAGACGATACTAAGCCACCTTGCCGAGGTCGGGCTTGCCGACTGCGCAAACAAACCGGTGTCGCAGCTGTCCGGTGGCATGCGCCGCAGAGTGGCGATTATAAGGGCGGTTGTCTGTAATGCCGACACCGTGTTTTTCGATGAGCCGTTCACCGGCCTTGACCGAGACACAAAGCTCAAAACAATAGAATATATAAAGCGCCGCACCCAAGGCAAAACGCTTGTATTCGTAAGCCACGATGCCGAGGATGAAACACTTTTACAGGCAAGAAAAATCAGGATTTAGCAATGCTAAATCCTGATTTTTTATCTTTTTATACCCGATACCTGATACATCTTATCATCGGAAATTACAATATCGACATCAAAATGCTTTTCCATGAGCGCCTTGAGCTCCGTCTCACTCATTAGCCCACGGGATACTTTGCTTGCACTGCCCTCGTGGTGACGGTCTATCATTGCACGGCTCATGCCATGGGCGATTGACAGCCTGCCGCCGACTTTTAGATGGGTAGCCAACACTGCTATGAGCCGCACCGGATCGGGAAAGTGGGGGAAGGCATTGTACACCATGCAGCAGTCAAAATTGCACGGAAGCTCCGCCGTCTCCACATCACCGCAGATAAAGCTTACATTGTCCTGCTTAAACTTTGCTTTTGCAATCGCTATCATTTCCGGAGAAATATCTATTCCCGTAACGGATTCGACCTCACGTTCAAGATAGTCGGGAATGAGCACGCCCGTGCCGCATGCGACATCGAGCACCTTAACGCCGTTTTTTATGCCGCCGTTATCAAGAATAATGCTTATAACTTCATCGTTGCGTATAAGCTCGGCATCCCATGATGAGGCGCGGCGGTCGAAAAATTCGATAATATCCTTTTTATCCATATCAGTTCTCTATCTTCGGATAGCGCTCGGGAATAAGATGCGACTTCATGAGCGCAAAGACGATGGTCGGGATGAAAACGAGTTGGATGACAGTGCCCGGCCAGCTGGTGACGACGCAGCCTGCGATCCATGCGCTCATTGAGTAGCTGCCCCTTGCGAAGATAAGTGCCTTGGCAAGACCGGCAAGCACTCTGCCGCAGACGATTGCGACGATGAGGCTGATATAGAGGTCTGCGTATGTACTCTTTGTGCGTACGAGCTTCATCATAAGACCGGCAACAGTGCCGTAGGCGGCAAGCTCGACCATCATCGACGGCAGAATGGCAACGGGAGGCATACCCGACAGCGCACTTGAAAGTGCCGGACCCGCAATGCCGCACAGCAGACCGTATTGCCAGCCGCAGATAAGGCCGCAGATGAATACGGGAATGTGCATGGGGCAGAAAATGCTGCCGGCATTCTGAATGCCGTGGAACATGAGCGGGATGACATAGCAAAGCGCTATGCATACTGCCGTAATGATGGATTTCTTGACATTTGACATTTTTTGCATAGTAGTTCTCCTATAAAATTATTTCCGCTGCACACAGAACGCAGCAGATAAATATTGCAAAATAAGAACCGAGAGCCATAGCGCCGTTTTTTCTGTGAGTGCGGTATTTTTCACCCCGATACCCACGAGCCTCCATCGCCATGGCAAGCTCATCGGCCTTTTTGAACGCCGACAAAAAAATCGGAACTATGAGCGGCAGCATTGCGGCGGCTCGCTCGTGCAGTTTGCGACTTTCAAATCTGGCGCCTCTGGCTATCTGTGCTTTTTTGACGGTGTCGGCTTCCTGCAAAAGCGTAGGTATAAACTGAATGGCAACGGAAATTATCATGGCTATCTCGTCCGCAGGAAGCCCGACTAATTTCAGCGGCTTTAATAGTGACTGTATTGCGTGCGTCGTTTCAAGCGGCGGGGTAACGAGTGTAAAAACATTTGCCATAAGCAAAATGACGATGACCCTGAACACAACATTAAAGCCCTGTACCATGCCGTCTTTTGAAAGGCTTATGATCCACCAGCTCCAAATGGCGTTTTCGCTTGAGAAAAACAGCGCATTCATGATGAATATCAAAACAAAAAACCAAAACATTCGCTTTACCGAACCGATGGCGGTCGAAAGCGGAAGCTTTGAAATTATGATAAGTGCCGCCGTAAAGGCGAGTACTAAAGCGTAGCCGATGACACTATGCGCCAGTATCACAACGGCGATGAGCACGATAAAGCAAATGAGCTTTGCCCTTGCATCCAATCTGTGCAATACGCTGTTTCCCGGGATAAACTGCCCCGTCATGCGCTCATTCATCGCTGCCACCGTCCTTCAAAATGCCGTAAACGGCGGAAAACAGCTCGTCGTAGGTGCAAGCGGCGGGGCTGATATCAAATCCCTTTTCCGTCAGCATCAATCCCAACTCACGGCTGCGGCTGACGCCGAGATGCAGCGCACGCATTTTGTCTGCATCGGCAAAAAGCTCCTGAGGCGTACCGTCGGCGGCAAGCTCGCCGTTATCTAAAACTATTATGCGGCGGGCGTATTCGGCTATGCAGTCGGCGTTGTGCGATATCATTATTATCGTCATACCTTCGGCATTCAATCCGGTCACGAGATTCAGAAATGCCGCTCTTCCGAGCGGGTCAAGACCGGCTATCGGCTCATCGAGGATAAGGTATTCCGGCTTTACCGCCAGAACACCGGCGATCGCTATCCTGCGCTTTTCACCGCCCGACATTCCGAAAGGCGACAGTTTGCACACATTGTCATAGTCGAACCCGCAGACACTAAGCGCCCATTTGACCCTGTCATGAACCTCGTTGTTTGATAGTCCCGAATGCTTCAATCCGAATGCAACATCTTTTTCAACTGTCTGTTCAAAAAGCTGGCATTCGGGATACTGAAATACGATGCCGAGCTTGCGCCGCAGAACCGAGCGGTCGTAGCTCTTGGCATTGATATCCTCGCCGTCGAGCAAAAGCTGCCCGCCCGATATGGGGATCAGACCTGCAATTGCTTGTATCAGTGTTGACTTTCCGCAGCCCGTGCGCCCCATGATACCAACAAATTCGCCTTTTTCAATTGTTAGCGAGATATTCTTGAGCGCCTTCGTCTCAAACGGCGTCCCGCTGCCGTAGGTGCAGCATACGCTTCTTATTTCAATCGACATATTGCCTCCGTCAGCTCTTCGTTGGTAAGCGGGCAGAACGGAAGAACGATGCCCTTTTCCATAAGGTCGTAATACATGCGCACCGGCAGGGGAGGGGTAAGCCCTGTAGATTTCAGCAGTTCAAGGTCGGTGAGCATCTCACGGGGCGTTCCGCTTGCCAGCATTTTGCCGTTGTGCATGAAATACACACGGTCGGCAAAGACCGCCTCGTCAATGTAGTGGGTTATCATGACTATCGTCTTGCACTTTTCTTCGTGCAAACATTTGATCGCCGAAAGCACATCACGCCTGCCGTCCGGGTCAAGCATGCTTGTCACCTCGTCAAAAACAAGGATATCCGGCTCGACTGCCAGCACGCCTGCCAACGCAACTCGCTGCTTCTGTCCGCCCGAAAGCATGCTTGGCGAGCGTTTTTCGTAGCCTTTCATGCCTACGGCATTGAGTGCCTCCGACACTCGCTTGGGTATCTCGTCATAGCTCACACCGTAGTTTTCAAGGCCGAATGCGACATCCTCCTCGACTATCGAGGAAACAAACTGCGTGTCGGGGTTTTGAAACACCATGCCCACAGTGCGGCGCAGCTTGACGGTGTTTGCTTCGTCCTTTGCGTCAAGTCCGGCAACCGTAAGCTCACCTTTTTGGACTTCCAAAAGGGCATTGAAGTGCTTGATGAGCGTTGATTTTCCACAACCGTTGTGCCCCAAAACGGCGACAAGCTCACCCTTTTTGACCTTGATACTTGCATTGTCGAGGGAGCGGCGGCTGTTCGAGTAGTCGTATGAAAATGTCAGATCTTTTGCAGTAATCATGATATCATCCAACAAATAGTTTAATAAGATTTTAGCAGGCTGATTATGCGCATACAAGCCCCCCGGGGGGATAAAAATCGGCAATACAAAGCGTATTGCCGATATAATTAGCCGATATAATTATAAGTTATGCAGATTTTCTAAATTGGAACTTTTCTATAAAGCCTATCAGTTGCCCCGAGAGCAAGACCGTCAGCAGTGAGTAGGCAAGACGCTTGAGCGGGATGTAAGATACAGACAGCGCAAGGACGATAAAATCCGTTGTCAGGTACACCCACTGAATGCCGATCTTGAACTTTGCCGCAGCCGACATTGCAAGCGCATCATCGCCCGTGGGGGCGGAACCTATCCTGACGCACAGTCCGACACCCACGCCGACAAACAGCGCACCGATTATCGCAGCGGCGAGCGGGTAGTTGGCTATCCCCGGCCAAATGGGGTCAAAGCGCTCGAATATCGCATAGAACAGCGAAAATCCGCCTCCGGCAACGACGGAATATGCAATAAACTGCTTTCCAAGCACCTTAAAGCCGATTATGTAGCAGACGGCATTGAGAATAAATCCCGAGACCGACGGCGAGATATTGAACCAGTGGTGCAGCAGCAGCGTCAGACCCAGCACACCACCCTCGGTGACACCGGAAAACGAGTGAACATTGTAAAGCCCAAAGGCGAGTATAGCGCTGCCGAGTAATGCGAATGCGCAGCTTTTGGGTTTTAACTTGGGTATCAATTCTAACAAAACCTTTCTTAATTTATTCGGCAGGATATCTGCCGTACATTTTTGCCATATCAAGAAGCTTTGCCGCAAGCTCAGGGGTAAGCTCATTGGACTTTAATCGCCAGCGCCAGTTGCCAAACTGCGTGCCGGGAGTGTTCATTCTTGCGTCGGCGCCAAGGGCGAGAAAGTCCTGCATTTGCGCAATAAACATAGATGCGACTGAGCTCATACCGCCCCGTATCATACCCCAGTTAAAGCCCTCGGCATCGCCGATGGCAAGGTAGCGCTCGGCAAACTCGACCTCCGCCACATCCGCCTCATCCCGCCACGCCATGACTGGAGCATTATCGTGTGTGCCGACATAGCAGACGCAATTTTGAGTGTACCTGTGCGGCAGGTAGTTGCTCGGTTCTTTGGGGTCAAACGCAAATTCGAGCACCTTCATGCCCGGCAGACCCGACTGCTCCAAAAGCTCGTGCACCTCGGGGGTGAGAAGCCCGAGATCCTCCGCAATGAATCCGAGCTCCGAAAACCAGCTCGTGAGCCTGCCGACAAGATCCATGCCCGGGCCCTTGACCCAGCGTCCGACCTTGGCTGTCTCGGCATCAAACGGCACTGCCCAAAAGCTTTCAAAGCCACGGAAGTGGTCGATGCGCAGAATGTCGCAGAGCTTGGATGCACCGTCAACACGGCGTATCCACCAGCCGTATCCGTCACGGCGCATGGCGTCATAGTCGTACAACGGATTGCCCCAAAGCTGACCGTCTTTACTGAAGTAGTCCGGCGGCACGCCTGCGACCTCGACGGGGACATTTTTCTCATCCAGCAAAAAGAATTCGGGACTTGCCCATACATCGGCAGAATCCATGGCCACATAAATGGGCATATCGCCGATTATCTTAACGCCGTGTGCCTTTGCGTATTTATGTAAAGCGTCCCACTGCTTGAAAAACAGAAACTGATTGTATTCAAAAAACCGAACATCCTCGTGCAGAAGCTCGGCGTATTTCCCGACTGCCTCCGGCTTGTGCAGTCGTGTCTCCTCGTCCGGCCAGTCAAACCAAGCCTTCATGCCGAAATGCCGCTTGAGCGCCATGAACAGGGCGTAGTCGGGCAGCCAAGAGCGATTATCGCTCACGAACCTTTCAAGCTCCGCCTTATCTCGCTCGATCCCACGTTCGGCGGCGATTTTTAAGACCTTAAAGCGGTTTTCGTAAATTTTGCCGTAATCCACAAACTCGGGATTTTCACCCCAATCGATGCAGTCAAGCTCGCTTTTTAGCAGCAGACCGTCCTCGACGAGCATGTCAAGATCAATGAAATACGGGTTTCCCGCAAAGCTCGAAAAGCTTTGATACGGCGAGTCGCCGCAGCTTGTAGGCCCGAGCGGGAGCAGCTGCCAGAGGCTCTGACCGGCGGCAGTGAGAAAATCCACAAAATTATATGCAGCCCTGCCCATAGTCCCGATGCCGTAGGGGGAGGGCAGCGACGATAAATGCAGCAAAATGCCGCAGCTTCTTTCCATGGTAAAACCTCATAAATTTGAATAGTAAAAAAGCGCAAGCTGCGCAACCACAGTCTACCTGTTTTTTCGTAAATAGTCAAGCAAAGCTCTTGCTGTTTGCAGTGCGCTATGCCGCAGATGACCAAAATTATACAAATCACCTCTGTGGTAAAAATGATGGCGGTTTGTCGGTTTATCATGGAGGCTAACAAAAAAGCTGCATCTCAGTTATTTATCTGAAATGCAGCTTTTAGCTTGGTGCAGCAAGACAATCCAAATCCGAACCGTTTTTGTCGCTGATAGCTTCCTGCAATTCCGCGAAGG
>ERZ827043.1574-NODE-1574-length-22645-cov-17.076317_pt1 | contig 22645 bp, 20 predicted proteins | sample MGYA00519923_ERZ827043 | MGnify/ENA primary metagenome ERZ827043 (study PRJEB31778, sample SAMEA3449251) | human gut metagenome | biome: human gut; feature: human-associated habitat; material: faeces | place: United Kingdom | collected 2010/2012 ...
CATAGTCTGGAAAACCCAAGCGTATGACAAAGAAGCGTGTGTTTTTATCAAAAGATAAAAAGCCACGCTTGGGTTTTCAAAACTTAAAAATACTATAAAATTTTCGTCGCAAGGTGATTATACCATTAAAGGTATCTGCAAGTCAAATAGATTGTTAACAGTCAAGACCTCCGGCTAAGCCGGAGGTCTTGACTGTTATTTTCTGTTTACAAGATTATTCAACCTTCATCATTCGGTAGCCTACGCCGATATGCGTTTGGATATATTGGGGAGAATCTGCGTCCTTCTCCAGCTTTTTGCGGAGCGTTGCCATAAAAACACGCAAGGAAGCAATATCGTTATCCCAACTGCTGCCCCAAATGTTCTGGGTAATAAAGGTATGGGTTAAAACCTTGCCGATATTTCTTGAAAGCAGACACAAAAGCTTATATTCAATAGGTGTAAGGTGCAGTTCATCTTCGCCGAGATAGGCGCATCCTGCGGCATAATCTATACGAAGCTGTCCGTTTGTGAAAACGGACGCTTCGGCGGCGGTCTCATTCTGTATCATATTAAGCCGCCTTTGTGTAACCCTGAGCCTCGCCAATAGTTCTTCCACAGAAAACGGTTTGGTCAGATAATCGTCGGCCCCCGCATCGAGTGCGTCAATTTTATCGGTATCTTCACTTCGTGCGCTTATGACTATAATCGGCATATTCGACCAAGTGCGGATTTTTTTGATTACTTCAACACCGTCAATATCGGGAAGTCCTAAATCTAAGAGGACAATATCAGGATTGTGCGATGACGCTTCCAAAATGGCGGTGGCGCCGTTAGGTGCGGTTAAGTATCTGTAATCGTGTGCTTTAAGGGTTGTTGTAATAAGATTTTTGACCGAATTATCATCTTCAACAACCAATATCAATGGTTTATTCATGAATTTCTACCTCCCCAGCAGGTAATGTAATGGTAAACACCGTGCCGTGCGGTGTATTGTCCGAAACGGTTATTTTGCCGCCGTGTGCATTTACAATGGAACGGCACAGCGACAATCCTAACCCTAAACTGCGGCGGCTGTCGGCTATTTTATTCGCGCCGCTGTAAAACATATCGAATACCCGCGCTTTCATTTCATCCGGTATCCCGTCGCCGTCATCGGCAATGGATATAACGGCTTTATCTCCTTGCTTCCAAGTTTTAATCAGAATATTGGAGCCTTTCGGCGTGTATTTAATGGCGTTGTCCACAATATTTATAACAACCTGTACCATCAGCTTTGCGTCCATTTTAGCGAGCAAATAATCTTCTTTATGCCGAACGGTAATATGATGTTCTACGCTTTTTCTGTTTACATGATGAAGCGCTTCTGTAATGACATCGTCCACTAAATCCTCTGTAATATGAAGATTCAACCGTCCCTCTTCAATTCTTGTTACCGAAAGTAGATTTTCCACAAGATTGATAAGCCACATAGAGTCATCGTAAATATCTGTATAAAGCTGATTCTTTGTCGCTTCATCAAAGAAATTGCTGTTTGATATAAGATTACTTGCGTTTCCCGAAATGGAAGTAAGCGGTGTTCGCAAATCGTGGGATATAGCCCGCAGGAGATTAGCACGGAGCTGTTCATTCTTTGCAAGAATTGCCGCTTCTTCTTTTTCTCTTGCATTCTTTTCATTTTCCAGCGACAAAGCACACTCACCGAGTATGGACAACAGAATACTTTTTTCAAACGCATCAAGGGGCTCATCGCCTATATAAATACCTACAACGCCGTAAACTCGGCTGTTAACTCTTACGGCGAGGTATAGGCATTTTGCGTTTGAAAGTGTTTCGGTAGTAGCACCTGCGTGTTTGTTATTTTTTAGCACCCATTCCGCAACCGTCTCTTCTTTTGTACCTGTTATTTCTTTGTCTGTTTTATCTCCCGAAACTGTAAAAATATGAGGTTCTCCGAGCGTTTCGCCCTCAGTCAGATAAAACACTATATCCTTTCCGAGCAGTTTTATAAGCTGATTTGCCGTTGCGGAAACGATTTCGTTTTTGTCTTTTGCCTGTTGCAAAAGCTGATTTGTATCAAACAGCACCTTTGTTCTGTAAGCCGCCTTTGCAGACTGTTTCGCATGCTCTTTCAACTTCACGGCAAGCGAGCTTGTGAGCAGTGCCGCCAAAAACATAATTAAAAAGGTGACAGGATATCCTTGATCGTAAGCCAGAAGTGTGAACTGCGGATCGGTAAAGAAAAAGTTGAAAACCAAAACGCTGACAATAGAAGAAATCAGGCTGTAAATTCGATGCTTTGTAATAACCGAGGTCACAAGGACGCCGAGGACATATACCGTAATTATATTGGCTTCTGCAAAACCAAAGTATCGGAACAGCATGCCAATACAGCTTGCCAAAATTAAAATAGCAACGCTTTTTAAAAGATCGGAAACCGAAAACACGATTCCATTTTTCTTCCTTGCTTTTTTGGCGCGGTATGCGGTGTTTTTACCGTCAGTATCGGGTATGATATGCACATCTAAATTCGGTGCATTTGCAATCAGTTTTTCTGTAAGAGTAGGTTTAGAAAATATGCTCTTTCGGGTTGCGGAGCTTCTTCCTATCACAATTTTTGAGACTCCCGAAAGCCTTGCAAATTCGGCAATTTGATAGGAAACATCTTCACCGTGCACGGTTTCAATTTTAGCACCTAATTGTTCTGCAAGACGCATATTGCTTCGCAGGCGCTTTACATCTTCTTCAGGCATAACCTGATAATCAGGAGTTTCCACAAACAGCGCGGTAAAAGCGCCCTTAAAGGCATTCGCCATCCGGGCGGCAGTGCGAATTATTTTTGCATTCGACGGTGACGATGAAAGGCATACAAGAATATGCTCATCCGTATGATAATCACTGTGGCTTTTTATTCTTACGGCTTCGGTCAGAAGATTTACCCTGTCTGCACAGCGTCGCAAAGCAATTTCACGAAGCGCCGTTAGATTTTCCACGGTAAAGAAATTCTCTGTAGCACGCTCAGCCTGAGTCAGGTTATAAACTTCGCCCGCTTGCAGCCGTTCAATCAATTCCTGCGGCTCAATATCAACAAGCTCAACCTGACTTGCGTTATCAAATACCGAATCGGGGATTCGCTCATGTACCATAATGCCCGTTATAGACGCAACGGTGTCATTTAGACTTTCAATATGCTGAACATTTACCGTAGTATAAACATCTATTCCCGCATTAAGTAACTCTTCAATATCCTGATAACGCTTTGTATGTCGGCACACAGGGGCATTGGTATGGGCAAGCTCATCCACAAGAATTAACTGTGGATGTCTGGCAAGTGCAGCGTCCAGATTAAATTCTGAAAGAGTAATTCCGTTATATTCCGAAACAAGATTCGGAAGACATTCCAATCCGTTTACGAGTGCAGAGGTCTGAGGACGGGCATGAGGTTCAATATAGCCGGCAACGACATCAATACCTCGCCTTTTTGCCGAATGTGCGGCTTTCAGCATTGCATAGGTTTTACCTACACCTGCAGCATATCCAAAAAATATCTTCAAATGCCCGCGATTAAGAGTTTGCTCTTCCTTTTCAATTTGCTTTAAAATCTGTTCCGGGCTTTGCCTTGTTTCGTCCATAAAAACACCTCCTGTAAGTCTCATATTTCAAGTTGGAAAAATTAAAAGAATTTTTTCTTTTTGAAGTAGATGATTTCTCCTATTGCGATAACAAGAGAAACAATAATCACCGACAGATAACCGTACCGCCATTTAAGCTCAGGCATATAGGCAAAGTTCATACCGTACCATCCCGTGAGTAAAGTAAGCGGCAGGAAAAAGGTGGTGACGATTGTGAGAATGCCCATAATCTTATTTTGCCGTGCATCCTGCTTTGACTGATAAAGCTCACGAAGCTGAAGCATGTTTTCACGAAGCAACTGAACATGATTTTGCAATCTCTCGGCACGGTGAGTAAATTTTTCCCAGTCCCCGGTATCGTCTGAAAATGAAGAACACGCACGGGATTGAAACAACTCTCCGATATCTGTCAATTGTTCATAGTAAGCATTTAATTCGGACAGCTTTTGCCTGTGTTTTGTAAGCAATGTGAAAAAGTCTGCCGAACCGCCGAAGCCGATATTTTCTTCCATTTTTTCTGTTTCTGACTCGATGTGAGAAAGATAGAGAACATCATCCTCTATCATTTGCTCCATAAACTGCAAAAGAAGATGAGCCGGACTGTTCAGCTCCTGAAACATACTTATCCGTTTGTCTACCCATAATTTCAAATCGCCTACATCTTCGACAAATAAGAGCGACTGTCCCGTCAAATAAAAGCTGAAGGAAAGCTGCGGTGAACGCTGTTCGCTTTTTTTAGGCAGGCGTAATGTTCCGATGATGCAATTTTTGAAAACCTCTGCCTTACAATAACGAATTGATCCGAGGCAGTGAAGAAGTTCTTTATAATACGGAAGCTGCTCTTTACATTCGTGAAATTCCGCCGTGCTCATAACCGTGAAAAACGGCTCTTTATCGTTGCAGTTCTGAGCGGCTTGGAGACTCCCGTCTTGTGAATCAATAAAGTATTGCATAATAGCGTCTCCTTTCCGTTCATTATTATACCACATTATGAAAGCTTTTTCTACTTTCCATATTCCGCATTGATCACCGCTTGATTTGAAAAGAGAAAATCAGAGAAGCTATTTGCAAAGGCATTATTTGGAGCCTTTTTCCATACCACAGCGGTTTGAATTACGGAAGGATCCAGCGGTTCTATCGTACATCCTGCATTCTCACAGATAATACTATTTTGCTTTGTAGAAATGATAAGACAGCGGTATGTATCGTCATTTGCAGAAACATTGTTTTCAATAAAGCCAAAGTCAATGCGATTTTTGTTTAGCTTATCATATATATCCTCTGTATTTCCAAACAGGAAATGAAGCTGACAATTCGGCTTTCCTTTTGAAAACTTTTCAAATAGCGGTATCAGCGAATCCAAGATCATAGGATTATCAAACGCAATAAAAAGGCTGTTTTCTGCAATTTCTTCGTCAATTAAGTGGTGGTTATTTGCTAAAAAATCGTCAAGCCTTTTCATTATAAAGTAACCGAACACAATCATGACAGCCACTGCGCACACTAACAATAATTCTTTCATGCTTTCCGTCTTCTTTCTGAATTTATATGTGAAAACACTTTTGTATGTTTTTGGTATCACCCAGCACCAAAATAGTGTCACCCGGTATAAAGCTTGTTTCAGGCGCAAAATTTAGATTCATTTTACCGTCGCGTTTAATCGCCATAATATTGATACCGTGCTTTTTACGCACATCTGCTTCAATAACGGTTTTTCCGATCCATTTTTCTGGTACGGCAATTTCAAAAATTGCATGATCGCTGTCCAACTCTATGTAATCGAGGATATGGTCGGCAGTATAGCGGATAGCCGTCCAATCCGCAAGCTGCCTTTCGGGATATACGATTTCATCCGCACCGTTTCGCAGAAGGAATTTTGCGTGTACATCCCGTGCCGCACGGGAAACTATCTTTTTTGCATCCAATTCCTTTAATAGAGATGTCGTTTCAAGCGAACTTTGAAAATCGTCCCCGATTGCAACGATGCAAACATCAAAATTATTTACGCCCAAAGACTCCAAAAACTCCTCATTTGTTGCATCACCTATTTGCGCGTTCATAACAAAGGGCAATACCGCATTTACTCTTTGTTCGTTTTTGTCTACAGCCATAACCTGATGCCGCATCTCGTTAAGCTTCATAGCAATATGCCTGCCAAACCTTCCAAGCCCTATTAATAAAACAGATTTCATATTATTTCTCCTTTAGCCAACCGTTATTTTTTCCTGCGGATATTTTGTTACGTTTGTCCCCGTACCTTTCATTGCCGCAAATATCAATGTCAGTCCTCCGACTCTTCCGAAAAACATGAGTATAATCAGAATGAGCTGCGAAGTAATCCCCAACTGTGAGGTAATGCCAAGCGAAAGCCCCACCGTTCCGATTGCTGACGCTGTTTCAAACAGTGACGGGAGCAATGGAAGATTTTCGATGCGGCTGATGATCATTCCGCCACCTATAAACAGCCCAATATACAGTAAAAAGATAGTTGCCGCACTTTTCACGGTATCGTCGGATATGCGCCGTTTGAAAAAGTGTGTATCTTCCTTTTTACGAAACACGGACAGCGCCGATGAAACCAAAACGGCGATTGTGGTGGTTTTCATACCGCCAGCCGTTGAACCGGGCGAACCGCCGATCAGCATCAACAATATTATCAGCATTTGACCTGTCTCACTGAAGGATGTTAAATCCGTGGTATTAAAGCCGGCTGTTCTCGGCGTAACAGACTGGAAAAGAGAGGTCAGGATTCTTTCTCCCAGTGGAAGGTTCTGATACTCGAAAAAGAAAAAGTAAAGCGATGGCAGGATAATCAGTATTCCCGTAACCGTGAGGATAACCTTGCTTTGCATTCGGTATTTTCTGAAATGAAACTTATTGTTATTAATATCTTCCCAAGTTAAAAAGCCTATTCCGCCGATAATAATAAGGGCCATAACCGTGAAGTTGAAAAAAGGCTGTGATGAATAAGAGGTTAATGACGAAAATGGCTCTTTAATGCCGATTAAGTCAAAGCCTGCGTTGCAGAATGCCGAAACGGAATGGAACAAGGCGTACCATAAACCCTTCGTAATTCCGAAATCACGGATAAAAGCCGGCAAAAGCATGGCTGCTCCAATCAGCTCAATGCACACCGAGGTTTTTAATATAAATTTTGTAAGCCGCACAATGCCGCCGACATTATGTGCAGAAACTGCCTCCTGCATAGTACTTCTCTGCATTAGACCTATTTTTCGACCTGAAAAAGCCGCAACCGAAACCGCAACCGTGACAATGCCCATACCGCCGATTTGAATTAAAAGCAGTATTACGCTCTGCCCGAACATTGACCAGTATGTAGCGGTATCGTGTATAACCAAACCGGTTACACAAACTGCGGAGGTGGCGGTAAACAGTGCGTCTGAACATACAGCGCCTTTACCGTCCCTTGTTGCAACGGGCAGCATTAACAGTATGCTGCCTAAAATTATCACAGACAGAAAGCCTAATATAATAATCTGGAACGATGTAATGTGCTTGTGTTTTGGATTTTGCCGTTTTATCATAACGGATACCTTCGCAATCTTAATATCAAATTTAGACTGTCTTTATTTTATCTTAATCTGCATTAAATCGGCGTAAGCAAGATAAAGATGATATTAAGATTGCATAAAGGTAAAGGCGGAAAAGCCGAAACTTTTCCGCCTTAAAACTATTACAAAATTCCGTCCAGCATCAAATTTACTTTAAGAACATTTACTGTTTTTTCTCCGAAGACTCCTAAGAATTTACCGTCGGTGCATTTCTTAATAATCTCCCGTACCTCGTCCTCGGTCATATCGTTTGCTTTTGCGATTCTTGCCACCTGATACTCGGCGGCGGCGGGCGAAATATGGGGGTCAAGTCCGCTGCCCGAGCAGGTCACAAGATCAACGGGGATTGCTGTTTCGTCCATGTCGGGATTGGCCTTACGCAGTTTTTCCACACGCTCTTTCACCAAAGCCTCATATTCTTCGCTTGCCGGGGAAAGGTTGGACGGTGCGGCATACATCAGAGTTTTTCCGTTTTCGTCCTTGTAGGTTGAAACATCAATATTCATAATGCGCCCCCACATATGTCCGTCATCCGTATACTGCTGACCGAGCAGCTCACAACCGTACTTTTTTCCATCAACCTCAATAATACTCCCGTTTGCTTTGTCAGGAAAAATAAGCTGTGCAAACCCTGTAACGACACCCGTATAAACCACGCCGCAGAGCAATGTGAATATAAGAAAAATTATTGCCGCTCTCGGCAGTACATTTTTTAATGTTTTCATTATAAAACCTCCTTATGCCAATCCGAACAGTACAAGCAGCATATCAATCAACTTAATGAAGATGAAGGGTGCCACCAAACCGCCGAGACCGTAAATTAACAGATTGCGGGACAAAAGCTTGCCTGCGGGAACCTCACGGTATTTCACACCTTTGAGTGCCAGCGGAATCAGCGCAATAATAATCAGCGCATTGTAGATGATTGCCGATAAAACAGCGCTTTGAGGGGAATGAAGTCCCATAATATTAAGTGCCGAAAGACCCGGATACAGTCCCATAAACAAGGCGGGAATAATGGCGAAATACTTTGCTATATCGTTCGCTATGGAGAAGGTGGTCAAACTGCCTCTTGTCATCAAAAGCTGTTTACCGATACGGACGATATCAATAAGCTTTGTCGGTGACGAATCAAGATCAACCATATTTCCCGCTTCCTTTGCCGCCTGTGTGCCGGTGTTCATCGCAACCGCCACATCAGCCTGTGCAAGTGCGGGTGCGTCATTCGTGCCGTCGCCCGTCATTGCCACAAGGTGTCCTTTGCTCTGAAAATCGCGTATCATTTGAAGCTTGCCTTCGGGAGTTGCTTCGGCAAGAAAATCATCCACGCCCGCTTCTGCCGCAATGGCGGCGGCGGTCATCGGGTTATCGCCTGTAATCATAATGGTTTTTATGCCCATTTTACGAAGATCCGCAAACTTTTCCTTAACGCCCTGCTTGATAATGTCTTTCAGATGAATAACGCCTAAAATCTTATGATTTTTCGCTACAACAAGTGGAGTTCCGCCTTTGTTCGCAATCTCTTTAACGATTCGGTCGCATTCCTCCGAATAAATTCCGCCGCTTTCGGTTACATATTTTTCCATGGTATCGGCGGCCCCCTTGCGGATTTCGTTGCCGTCATAATCAACGCCGCTCATACGGGTTTTCGCCGTAAAGGGAATAAATGTCATGTTCTTGTCGGAAAGCTCTCTGCCGCGAATATTGAATTTTTCTTTTGCGAGAATAACCACGCTTCTGCCTTCGGGCGTTTCATCGGCAAGAGAGGATAGCTGTGCCGCATCGGCAAGATCTTGTTCACTTACACCGTCTACGGGAATAAATGCGTTCGCCTTGCGGTTACCGAGCGTAATTGTTCCGGTTTTATCAAGCATCAATATATCCACATCGCCTGCGGCTTCAATAGCTCTTCCGCTCATAGCAAGTACATTTGCTTGGTTCAGTCTGCTCATTCCCGCAATACCGATAGCGGAAAGCAATGCGCCGATGGTGGTAGGGGCAAGGCAGACAAGCAACGCTACCAAGGTAGTAACAGAGGTGGGGTTATCAATTCCCGCCTGTTTTGCCGAGAATATGGAGTAGGTATAAAGCGATACCGTAACAAGAATAAAGATAATGGAAAGGGCGACAAGAAAAATCTGCAATGCGATTTCGTTTGGCGTCTTTTTACGGGAAGCGCCCTCGACCATGGCAATCATTTTATCAAGGAAGCTTTCGCCCGCTTCGCTTGTTATCCGCACAACGATCCAATCGGAAAGTACGGTAGTACCGCCGGTTACTGCGCTTCTGTCGCCGCCTGCCTCACGGATAACGGGTGCGGATTCGCCTGTGATAGCGCTTTCGTCTACGGAAGCGGCTCCCTCAATAACCTCACCGTCGCCCGGAATTTGCTCTCCTGCTTTCACAATGACAATATCGCCTTTTTTAAGCAACGCGGAAGAAACAACGGTTATCTGTTCTTTCTTATCGGCAGAGGGTATCTTGTGTGCCTCCACATCTTTTTTTGAAGCTCTCAGAGCGTCCGCCTGCGCCTTGCCTCTGCCCTCGGCAATCGCTTCGGCAAAATTGGCAAAAATACAGGTAAACCACAGAATAACTGCGATTGCCAAGGTATATCCGCTTGAAGCGTCCTTTAGTCCGAATAGGGATACAATCCACAGTCCGCTTGTGAGGATCGCCGAAATATATACCAAAAGCATAACGGGGTTTTGCACTTGTGTTTTGGGATTTAGTTTTACAAATGAATCTTTTATGGCTCTGCCGATCATCTTTTTATCGGCAAAAGCACTTTTATTATTTGATGCCATAACAGCGCCTCCTTAAATAACATTACTGAAAAATTCAGCGAGCGGTCCTAACGCCAACGCCGGGAAGAAACTGAGTGCGCCTATAATAAGGACGATTAAAATCAGCAGGAATACAAACATACCGTTTGTTGTGGAAAGTGTACCTGCGCTTGTTGCAATCTTCTTTTTGCCGGCAAGACTGCCCGCAATCGCCAGTGTTCCTATGATCGGAAGGAAACGAGCAAACAGCATGACAAGACCGAGCGAAACATTCAAAAATACGGTGTTTGCATTAAAGCCGGCAAAGGCAGAGCCGTTGTTACCGCCGCAGGAAGAATATGTGTACAGTATTTCGGAAAAGCCGTGCGCTCCGCCGTTGTTTAGGCTGTCCGCCACACTCGGAACGACCGCCGCAAGTCCGCTGCCGATAAGAATAGCAATCGGCGTTGCAAGGCAAACAAGCACAGACCATTTCATTTCATAAGGTTCAATCTTTTTGCCTAAAAACTCCGGCGTTCTGCCGACCATAAGTCCGGCTATAAATACCGTCAGAATGGCAAAGGCAAGCATACCGTAAAGGCCGCAGCCAACGCCGCCGAAGATAACCTCGCCGAGCTGCATCAGGAGCATTGTCACCATACCGCCGAGCGGTGTGTAACTGTCGTGCATGGAGTTTACAGAGCCGTTGGAAGCCGCCGTTGTAAATGCCGCCCAAGTAGAGGATGTTGCAATACCGAATCGGGTTTCTTTACCTTCCATATTGCCGCCCGCCTGGTCGGTCATTGAGACGTTGACACCATCCTGTGCAAGTTGCGGTGTCGCAACCTGTTCGCTAACGGCAATCGTGCCCAGCGCCAGCGCAAGGCATATAAACATCGCCGTAAAGATTGCAACGCCCTGTTTTTTATTCTTTACCGCCTTGCCAAAGGTGAAGCACAGCGCCGCAGGAATAAGCAAAATTGAAAGCATTTCAATTAAATTTGTAAAAGCGTTCGGGTTTTCGAGCGGATGAGCGGAGTTAACGCCCATATAACCGCCGCCGTTTGTACCCGTTTGCTTAATGGCAACCTGGCTTGCCGCAGGACCCATAGGTACAAACTGTTCGGTAACAATTTCGGCGTCTTCTATTTTTTTACCGTCAACTGTTACGGTATTTGTATCAAGGTCAATTTCGGCGTTTTCAAGAATTTCGCCGTCTGCGCTTACCGCAATCGGTTCAACGAGCGATACGGTTTCAGCGCCTTTCAGGTTCTGAATCACGCCGCCGCCCACAAGACAAAGGGAGATGATAAGATTCAGCGGAATCAAAATATGAATGACGATTCTTGTCATATCAACCCAAAAGCTGCCTAATCCATCGGCTTTTACTTTTATAAATCCCCGTATCAGGGCAAACAGCACGGCAATACCCGTAGCTGCGGAAACAAAGTTCTGCACGGTAAGTCCGAGCGCTTGGGTCAGATAGCTTAATGTGGACTCGCCGCTGTATGCCTGCCAGTTTGTATTGGTTACGAAACTGGCTGCGGTATTAAAGGACAAATCCCATTTTACACCCGAAATCCCCTGCGGATTTCCGGGAAGAACTCCCTGCAAAATCTGAAGCAAAAACAGAAAAATAAGTCCGATGCCTGAAAAAATCAGAACGGAAACGGCATATTTTTTCCAGTTCATTTGCTCGTCCTTTTTGATGCGCATAACCTTATACACAGCGTTTTCACAGGGCGTTAGAATTTTGGAAAGAAAGGTTTTCTCTCCGTTCATTACTTTCTTGATATAAGCGCCGAGCGGGATCGCCAAAACAATAAGAACGGCAAGATAGAGTATGTATTGTATTACTGCACTCATTTTTGCTCATCCCCTTTCATCAGTATGTAAACATAGTAGATTAGAAGTGCCGCAGCACAAAGACCGATAAATCCGATTATAATATTCATAGTCTTACCTCCTTGTTTGATATTTTAACAGCAAAAAGATTAAATCGGGATTAACAGAATATACATCGCATTAAAACTATATTAAGACGCTTACAGCCATCCGAAAATCAAAGCAATCGGAACCGTAATAATTACGGTGAAGAAAGACACGGCAGCGAGAATACAAATCGGCATACCGATAAACACCGCAAAAAAGGACAGATACGGATGCTTGAATGCGAAATGCTCCGTTCGTGCTTCAATGCGCTTATCAAATTCGTGTATAGCTTTAAATATGGCTGACATATTTAATTCCTCCTTATGCTTATAATGACTATCGGTTTAAGTGAATTCAAATGAATGTTTATTTGAGTTTACTCGATATTCATTGCAATGGGCATAGTCAAATTTTCTTTGAAGATTTGGGGGCAAAATAGTACATTTAAGCACTGTTTCGACTACCTATGACAATTATAAATTAGCACAGTAGAAATAAAAACGGGAAAAAGACCTCATTGATTACTGTTAAGAAAAAATAAAGCCCCGGAATTTGTTATGATTGGTTAGTCCTTGCATTTTTGATGGATAAACAATATAAAAGGCAGAAAACAAGAAAGGCACCGTGAAAAATCACGGTGCCAAAAGAATTGATATTCTTTTTAATGTAAGACTATGAATTAATCATCACACCAACCATAACAAAACCATTCTAAATCAGCGACATTGTCAATATAGTCTTTGTTGTGCTTTTTAGACTTTGCTATATTTGCCTGATTTGCTTTGTAGGCTTTGTTGTTTGGATTGTGTTGGTTAGCATAATCATCCAACTGCTTTTGTGTATGCGTTTTCGATGATACACCTTTTTTCTTATTTGCCATAGTCTGCTCCTTTCTCCGTAGAACGAAGTGAAAATACACAACATAATAATGCATTAGAATAACCGCTCACCGAGGAGCTTTTTCAAGTCATTTGTGGTAATTAATACGAACAATAAATAATAAACACCATTCAATGCAACTATTACTATCTACGGTTGTCGGAGTAATTATCAAAAAAGTATGTTCGCTGATTTCTTGATAATTAACATACTCAATATATCACAAAATTCTAAAAATATCAATATCATAAACACAAGCAAAAATAGGGGAAAATAAATAAAAAAAGAGCTGAATTTTCAGCTCTTTTTTGTGGCAGAGGTATAAGGATTCGAACCTTAAATGACGGAGTCAGAGACTTGCAATCTTTTTTCAAAACCGCCTATTTAAGCCGTTTTTCAGACTTTGCGTCTCTCAAAACTCTCTCAGAATTTTATTTTTGCTCAGCATGGCAAATTCGTATGAAGAATTGCAAACCTTACACTGAGGTGTATAAACAAACTCTAAATCCGCATTATTATTCAAATTACCGTTAAATAATAATTTGTCTCCGAACGGAACAGGATTTACATCAGTTTTGTCATACTCTTTAATGTAAAAACAAGAGTAGAAGCATTGTGCAAAAAAGCCGAGGTTGTCGGAGGAATCACTCCAACAACGCCAAGCGCAATTAATGCAGTGTTAAACGACATAATAGAACGGTAATTCGACCTGATTCTTGCCATCAAAAGATTGCTTATTTCTTTAAGTGTTACAAGAGAATTCAAATCATCACTTGAAACGGTTATATCCGCAATTTCTCTTGCTATTGCAGCACCTGAACTTATTGCTATTCCGACATCTGCTTTACTCAATGCCGGTGAATCATTTATGCCGTCGCCCACCATAATAACAGAATTGCCGTCAGTTTGCATTTTTTCAATAAACATAGCTTTGTCCTCAGGCATAACTTCTGCATGGTATTCATCGATTCCCAATTTTTCTGCAACAGCCTTTGCTGTGCGTTCACTGTCACCGGTCATCATAACAATTTTGTCTATGCCGTTTGCCCTCAAATCGTCAAGCGTTTGCTTAACATTGTCTTTTATAGGGTCCTCAATGCAAATTACGGCAACAAGTGTGCGGTTGATTGCCATATAAAGGTGTGAATATTCGTTTGGTATTGTATTGAATTTGTCTTGTTCATCTTGCGGCACGGTGCAGTTTTCGTCCTCAAAAACAAAATGATAACTGCCTATAACAACCTTTTCGTCGCCGACAAGGCTTGAAATTCCATGAGCTACAATATATTCAACCTTTGAATGCTGTTCTTCGTGGTCAAGACCTCTCGCCTTAGCTTCGTTAACAACGGCATTTGCAACCGAGTGAGGGAAGTGTTCCTCAAGGCAAGCGGCAAGTCTGAGCATTTCAGCCTTGTCGTTGTTGCCGAATGTGATTATGTCTGCAACTTTCGGGTGCGCGTTTGTCAGCGTTCCGGTTTTGTCAAATACAATAACATTTGCCTTTGAGAGCGCTTCAAGGTATTTTCCGCCTTTAACGGTTGCGTTATAATTACTGCATTCGTTGATAGCAGACAAAACCGCAACGGGCATTGTAAGCTTTAACGCACAGGAATAATCCACCATAAGAATAGACAACGCCTTTGTTACATTTCGTGTAATTGCATATGTAAATATCGTGCCGAACAAACTAAACGGAACAAGCCTGTCCGCAAGGTTTGATGCTTTGCTTTCAAGTGATGATTTTAGCTTTTCCGAATCTTCAATCATTTTTACAATTCTGTCGTATTTGCCCTGACCATTAATCTGCGTAACTTTTATAATACACTCGCCACTTTCAACAACCGTGCCGGCATACACATGAGAACCCACCGTTTTGTTCACGGCAACACTTTCGCCCGTAATAGCTGATTGGTTAACCGTTACACCGCCGTCGATAACCTCACCGTCAAGCGGTATCATATTGCTTGTACGCAGAACGATTTTGTCGCCTACATTAACCTTGTTTGTAGAAACTAAAACCTCTTCATCCTTTTTATTCTTTAACCACACTTTTTCGATTCCGAGCGACATCGTATTTGCAAGGTCACTGACAGATTTTTTGTGGGTCCACTCTTCAAGAATTTCACCGATTTTGAGTAAAAACATAACGCTTGAAGCCGTTTCGAAATCACCTCTTATAAGCGAAACCGTAATTGCCACAGCATCAAGAACCGAAACACTCAGCTGTCCTTTGGCAAGCGACTTCAATGCCTTTAATATATATTTTATAGATTTAATATAAGCAAGTGCAATTCTTAAAGGTAAAGGATAAAATATTTTTCTGAAATAGCGCAAAATGATTGTCATAATAAGTTTTTCTTCATATTCACGCTGAACAAGCCTTGCTGTGCCGACAATCTCAATGTTTTTCACTTCATCATTTTCAAAGCTGAAGTGAGCAAGAATCTCAATCAGTTCGCTCCTGTCAAAAGAATAATAAATAATCAAGTCGCCGGTTCTTTCATAAACTGTAACATCATCAATTCCGCTGATTGATTTCAAGTAAGCATCTGCCTTATCCGCTTCTTCAATTGTCATATTTTCTTTGCAAAAATGCACTCTCATTCTGTTTTTTGTTTCGTGCAAGATTTGACATTTCATAATATTTACCTCAAATTGATAAAAGGCTGCCAATTTGACAGCCTTTTGATAATTTATGCGTTTGCAACAGCTGCGTCTTTAATAACGCTCTGTTCTGCTTTTTCCTGGGCTTCGGCTGCTTTTTTCTCGTTGATTTCTTTAGCCTCTGCCAAAATATCGTTTGCGTTTTCTTTAATCTCTGTTACTGTTTTCATCACAGAATCTTTAACTCTCAAACCAAAAGCCGCAGTGTGAGCATATGCTTTTTTTGCATCCTTGCTTCCCAAAGCCTTAACTCCTGCCGTACCAAACAGCACACCGCCTGCAAATGCCGCAAGTTCACTAATCATAATAAAATCTCCTTTCAAATTCGTCTTTAATTTGTTATATTTATCAGGTTAGCATTGCCTAACCTGATTCTTAACTTTTATTATATTCAAAAAATTATTGATGTCAACAATTTTTGACGCTATTTGGCAAAAATTTACAAAATATATTATATTGCTTGAAAAATCGAACCATAACGCTTGACAGAGTAATATAACAGTGTTATACTAAATGCGGTATAACAGTGTTATATGAGGTATAAAAATGTCAAACGAAGAATCAACAACCTTAAAAAATATATTGTAGGCAGGCAAAGCAGAATTTTTGGAAAAAGACTTTAACTCGGCTTCGCTTCGTAATATTGTAAAAACCGCAGGTGTAACAACAGGAGCATTTTATGGTTATTTTTCCGGCAAGGAAGCGCTTTTTGCCGCTCTTGTTGAAGAGCACGCAAAAGCTATAATGAACATATTTATGTCTGCACAGGAGGATTTTGAAAAACTGCCTGACGAAGAAAAAGCAAATCATATGGGAGTTGAAAGCCGAACAAGCCTTAACGAAATTGTTGATTACATTTACGAACATTTTGACGAATTTAAGCTAATCATTTGTAAAAGCGAAGGCACATCATACGAGAACTTTATTCATAATATGGTGGAAATTGAAGTTGAAGAAACCTATCAATTCATTGACGCTTTGCGCTCGCAGGGCAAGGATGTTCCAAACATAGAAAAAGCGGTTTGCCATATGATTGTCAGCAGTATCTTTTCGGGCATATTTGAACTTATTGAACACGATATGAAAAAAGAAAACGCTAAAAAATATGTAAGCGAATTCCAGGACTTTTATATCGCAGGTTGGTCAAAAATTTTAGGGCTTTGAGTCCTTTAATTTTTAGATATGAGTTAGCGGTAGCTAACTGAATACTTATATAGGAGGAATTAATTTGAAAGAAAAAAACGAGTCGAATTTTTTAAGGCTTATGGGATTTGCGGAGAATTATAAGTGCCTGACTTATATTTCTTTATTACTCAGCGGTGTCAGCAGTGCACTTGCTCTTCTTCCGTTTTATTATATATGGAAGATAATCAAAGAAGTGCTTGAGGTTATGCCAAATTTTGAAAACGCTGCAGGTATTGTAAAAAACGGTGTGATTGCGGTTGTTTTTGCTGTGTTGTCTATGATAATTTACATTGCGTCATTGATGTGTTCACACACAAGCGCATTTAGAGTTCAGGCAAATATGCGAAAACAGATGATGCACAAAATTGTACAATTGCCTCTTGGGGAAATTGAAAAATTCGGAAGCGGAAAGCTGCGCAAAATTGTAAATGATTGCTCGGCTGCAACCGAAACCTATCTTGCTCATCAACTTCCCGATATGGTTGGTTCGGTTGTAACGCCTATCGGCTTGCTTATATTCCTGATTGCGTTTGATTGGCGATTTGGTTTAATTTCACTTATTCCGATTGTCTTGTCATTTGTCGTTATGATGACATTTATGACAGGCAAAACCCTTCGTCAAAAAATGGAGGAATATCAAAACGCCCTTGACAATATGTCAAACGAAGCAGTTGAATATGTCAGAGGTATTCCCGTGGTAAAGGCATTCGGTCAAAGCGTATTCAGTTTCAGAAAATTTAAAAAATCTATTGATTCCTACAGCGAATGGGCAATCGCCTATACAAAAAATCTACGCTTGCCAATGGCAATGTTCACTATGCTGATTAACGGCATTTTTGCGTTCATTATTTTTGGCGGATTGATTTTTGCAAAAGGCGAAATAACAAATGAGTTGATACTTAATATTTTGTTCTATGTAATTATCACTCCGATTTTAACAGTAACAATGACAAAAATAATGTTTCAAAGCGAAAACAAAATGATTGTTGCCGATGCATTTAAGAGAATTGACAGCGTTATGAACATTTCACCTTTGGAAGCAACAAAATGTCAAAAACCGACAGATGCATCTGTTCAACTTAAAAATGTAAGCTACAGCTATGACGGAGAAATTAAGGCAATTAACAATGTTTCGCTTGATATTAAATCAGGTCAGACAGTTGCATTTGTCGGTCCGTCAGGCGGCGGCAAAACAACGCTCGCAAACCTTATTACAAGATTTTTTGACGCAGACAGCGGTGAAGTGCTTGTAGGCGGAGTTAATGTTAAAAATATCGCAAAAGAGGATTTGACAAACGCCGTATCGTATGTGTTCCAGGACAGCAAGCTAATCACAGGAAGTATATTTGACAATATTCGCCTTGCAAAGCCGGATGCGGATTTGGATGAGGTTATGTCGGCACTCGAAAAAACTCAATGTATGGATATTATCGAGAAGTTTGACAGCGGAGTTGATACCGTTATCGGTTCAAACGGTGTTTACCTTTCAGGCGGCGAGGCACAGAGAATAGCCATTGCGAGGGCAATTCTTAAAAATGCACCGATTGTTATTCTTGACGAAGCAACCGCTTTTGCGGATCCTGACAACGAGGTTAAAATTCAAAAGGCGCTCAATGAGCTTTCAAAAAGCAAAACCGTTATTATGATTGCTCACCGACTTTCAACCGTTCAAAATGCGAATTGCATATATGTTTTTAAGGACGGTAGGTTGATTGAACAAGGTGAATCGGGAGAACTCTGCAAGCAAAACGGTGTGTTTGCAACAATGCTTGAAAATTATCTCACATCGGTTAAATGGAAGGTGGCAAAGGAGGAACTGAAATGATTGAAAAACTTATGCACAAATACGCACTTTCAAGACAGGGTGCAAAAGATTTAATAAAGGGTGTTGTTGCTTGCACCTTACAAAACATTTCATTTATGTTTCCTGTAACCTTGTTATATTTATTTGTTAAGGCATTATTGAACGGAAATGTAAGAAACAATACGACTTTCTTTGTCGGCGGAGCGATTATATGTTTGTTTGTCATTTTTTGTATAACGCTTTGGCAATATAATTCAACATTTCTTGCAACTTATGTTGAAACAGGAACAAGAAGACTTGCTCTTGCCGAAAAGTTGCGTAAAATTCCGCTTTCTTTTTTTGCAAAAAAGGATTTGGCGGATTTGACAAGTACGATTATGGCGGACTGTACTTATCTTGAAACAGCGTTTTCGCACTTCATTCCACCGTTTGCAGGTTCGCTTATTTCAACGGTTATCATCGCAATCAGCCTTTTCTTTTTCAATTTTAAAATGGCACTTGCTTCTCTTTGGGTGCTTCCGGTTGCGTTTATCATAGTCGGTTCATCGGCTAAGGTTCAGGAAAAGCTCGGTCAAAAATCAATGAAGGCAAAAATAGACTGTGCAAACGGTATTCAAGAGTGTATCGATACGATAGCAGATTTGAAATCAAACAATGCCGAGGATAGATACCTTGCAACACTTGACAAAAAGATTGAAAAGGTAGAAAGCAGAGCACTTAAAAGCGAATTCGGTACAGCGATTTTTGTGTCAAGTGCTCAGATGGTGCTCAAACTCGGTATTGCAACAACCGCACTCGTCGGCTCGTTGTTACTAGTAAAAGGTGAGCTTGATGTACTTACATTCTTTGTATTTTTGCTTCTTGTTTCCCGTCTTTATGACCCTATGCAAGCCGCACTAATAAATCTTGCCGCAATCATCAGCACAAAGACAAATGTTGCCAGAATGAATGAAATTTTGGACCATGAGGTTCAATCGGGCGATACAAAAATCAACAACAACGGATACGATGTTGTATTCAACAATGTAAGTTTTGCGTACAATGACGATAACAAGGTGCTCAATAATGTAAGTTTTGCCGCAAGGCAGGGTGAAATCACCGCTTTGGTTGGTCCGTCAGGCGGCGGCAAAACAACAATTTCAAGGCTTGCCGCAAGATTTTGGGACACTTCAAGCGGAAAAATTACTGTTGGCGGTATGGATATTTCACAAATTGAACCCGAAACCCTGTTAAAACTTTATTCAATTGTATTTCAGGATGTTACATTGTTTAATACCTCAATTATGGAGAATATCCGTCTCGGCAAAAAGGATGCGACTGATGAAGAAGTACTTTTTGCTGCAAAACTTGCAAACTGCGATGAATTTGCAAGCAAGATGCCAAACGGCTACAATACCGAAATCGGTGAAAACGGATGCAATCTTTCGGGAGGAGAACGCCAAAGAATATCTATTGCCCGTGCATTTTTGAAAAATGCGCCTATCGTTCTCCTTGATGAAGCAACAGCTTCTCTTGATGTAGAAAACGAAACACTTATCCAAACGGCATTGTCACGGCTTATCAAAAACAAAACCGTTCTTGTCATAGCGCACCGAATGAGGACGGTTGAAAATGCCGATAAAATTATCGTGCTTTCAAACGGTACTGTTGTAGAATCCGGCACTCCGAATGAACTTATGAATAAAAACGCCTTGTTTAGGCATATGGTTGAACTTCAAACCGCCTCACAAAATTGGACTATATAAACTTATATGCATAGAATAAATATCCACCCGCTATGCGGGTGGATATTTCAGCGTATAAAATGCGTTATAACTGCTTTTTCTTATAGCCGCAATCGCAATACGGCCCGCCGGAAGCAAGGGTGTATTCACGCACAAAATTGGTGGTGCCGCCTGCTTCGCTCATGGTGTAGTCCAGATGGCACAGGGCGGGAGTCAGGTCGTATAGCCCCAGTTCTTTCATCAGCACGCAGATGCCGCATTTGGTGAATCGACCCTCGTAGCCGCTGCCGTCCGGGTATTCGTAAAACTCCATGTTCCACGAATATGGGTTTCGGTCGGCGGCCTTCAGTGCGGCGGTCGCCTTCATGCCGGCAATGTCCTTTTCGGTAAATTTACTCTTTCCGCTCTTGTGACAGAACCACTTCATCGGCTTTGTCATCATGGCATTCGCATAATACTCCGTCAGTCGCTCCACATCCGGGCGCTCAGGCATGGAGAGAATAAATGCGCCGATCATTGCGCAGTTGACGATGTTCATCTTGAAGCGATCCGCTTTTTCAAATTCCGGCAGGTGTGAGATAATTGCTTTGTATTTTGGTTTTGCACTTTTAGCGATACCTTTTGCTGTATCGGAATCATAACCAAACGCAGCCGTCAGCTGCTTTTGGAATGAGCCTGCAAACAATAACCACATGCCGAATGGCATTCCAAAATAAGTCACTTTTTGTCCCTCCAATCGCATATCACGCGGGTCATGCGGCGGTCAATGTCAATGCGAGCCGTTTTACACTCCCTGGGATATTTCTTCGCAGCGCTGAACGCCAACTTGACAAACAGTGCCGAGCCGACGGGAAGCATGGTCTTGAGCATACCGTCGGGGAAAACAAAATGCGTGCCGTGCTCATATACGATCGCCTCGATTTCGCAGGAGTGCGGTTCCTCCACAAGGCGTTTTTCCATACGGCGGATATATTTTGCGGTGTCCCAAAGTGCGTCGTCCTCTGCGCCTACAAGAAACAGCTCGCCGCGGATATTCTCGACCTTTATGAATTTCTCCTCGGTAATCGGGTACGCCGCTTCAGAGTCGTCAAACAGCTTGCGGGAGGCAACCATATTGCCGGTGCGTTTGGACTCCTCCGAGATTATGCGCCAATAGTCAGGGTGCTGATAGCGAAACGGCATGTATGGCAAGGGCTTTCCCTTGTAAGAAAAGAGTGATTCTCCCTCGATTGGCCATTCCTTGCAGCCATCCTTTTTGCCCTGCATGAACCCCTGCCACACAAAGTCGCTGGGGGTCATTGCGATGGTCAGAGAGATATTATCAAATAGCGAAGCCGCCGTCAGGGCGAGCGTGCCGGTCGTTGAGGCTCCTGCAATACCTATTTTTTCGTTGCCGTGTAATTTGAGCCATGCAATCGCTTTTTCAATGCATTCAAGCGGATAGTTGTGATGACCGTAGTCCTTTTTTCCGGGCGACATGGTCAATACGTTCACGCCGAGGCGAAGTAGCCACTTCACCGCAGAGCGCGCCATATAATCCTCTGGGTCGTCGCCGATCATGGCGATGACGGCGCAGTCCGAGCCGTCCTTGCATGCCCAATACGCGCCATAAAAGCCATCGCTTTCAACATCAAAGTGGATGTGTTTCATTCAAAACGCCTCTTTCAAAAGTTGATTTTTACAATCTGCATTTTCATCATGCCGTCGCCGACCTTTGCAAGAAAACGGAAAAATCCGCTGACGGATGGGTCACGCAGATCGTTGTAGCCCAACATATAGCCACGGCTAGTGACTTGCAAGCGGCTGTCCCACGGAGAAAGCTCGCTTTTCGCATCTGAAACAGCAAAATATGCGCCCACGTCCTTGATTTTCGCACTCTTAAGCCAGGTTTTGGCGATCATTTTCACCGCCGTCCGATTGGCAGCGTCAAAGACCAACATGCCTCCGGAGAAAGCATCTGCCATACCTTGCACAAGAGCCTTGACCTGCTCGGTTAAAAAGTAGTAAAACACGCCGGAGGCAAAGAACACCGCACCGCCCGATGCATCGATTTTTGAAAACCATTCGGCATTATTCAAATCGCATGGGATGTTTTCCTCACGATCTCCGGCAGGCAGGTGCTTATTGCGCACGGCGATGACATCGGGAAAGTCCAGATTATAAATTTTACAGCTGCCGTTGTCGCAACTTCTGCCGGTGTTGTCTAGCCCGCAACCGAGATTGACCACTGCGGCGTTGGGGTGGATTTTCAAATAGTCCTTTACTTCAAAAGCCAAATCGTTCTGTCGTATGGCAACCTCCAGCGAGCCGAAGCGCTGCATCAGGCCGCGGGAATTTTTCTCCGCCTCGGAAAAGTCGTAATCAATTTCATTGATTAAACTGACAGCCGTTTCATCCCGATAGAGATTTGGATACAACTCTGAACATACCTTCCTGGCATACAGCGGAATGATTAGCGTCTCCTGTACGGTGTTTTTCTCGATTTTGTATTTCATGGGTATCACTCACT
>ERZ827043.1588-NODE-1588-length-22455-cov-4.264687_pt1 | contig 22455 bp, 18 predicted proteins | sample MGYA00519923_ERZ827043 | MGnify/ENA primary metagenome ERZ827043 (study PRJEB31778, sample SAMEA3449251) | human gut metagenome | biome: human gut; feature: human-associated habitat; material: faeces | place: United Kingdom | collected 2010/2012 ...
GACGCCGAGCAGGCCGTGAAGCTGCAGGTGCGCGACGCGGTGCTGGCCTATCTCGGGCCGCAGCTTGCCGACGTGACGGACATCGGCGCGGCGGAGCAGATCATCGCGGGCGACCTCGACGGCATCGCCCGCGCGGCGCAGGCGGCGGCGGGGGAGCGGCCGGTGCGCGTGTCGCTCGGCCCCGAGCACTACCCGACGCGCGACTACGGCACGTTCGCCCTCCCGGCGGGGGTGTATACCTCCCTGCGCGTGACGCTCGGCGCGGGCGCGGGGCACAACTGGTGGTGCGTCATCTTCCCGCCGCTGTGCGCGCAGGCGGCGGGCCTGTCGGAGCAGGCGGTGCAGGCGCTCTCGGACGACGATGTGCGCCTCGTCACGGAGTCCGGCGGCGGCTATGTCGTGCGCTTCCGGCTGCTGGAGCTGTGGGACGCGCTCGTGCAGCGGCTGAGCTGACGGCGCGGAGAACGGAAAAGCGCCCCCGCGGGAGAACATCCCCGCGGGGGCGCTTGCCATAGGGTCACGCGAGCTGCTTTCGGCGCAGCAGCCGGCAGACAAGGGCACACAGCAGCAGGCCGAGCGCAAACATCAGGCCCATCGCACCCAGAGCGGCGGCGGCGCTGAACAGGCCGATCGACATTTCATGCACCGCGCCGATGTCCACGAGGATCTCGCACACGAGCCACAGCCCGGCGCTGATGCCCACGGCCGCCCGGAAATCGCGCCGGCGCTGCAAAACGCACCGCACGCCGACGCCGGCGGCAAGCAGGAGCAGATACAGGACGATCCGCCCGGTCATGCCATTGGCCACAAAGGTTCCCATCATTTTTACCAGTGCAAACGGTTCCATACGATGACCTCCTGTTTCGGTAAGATGTGTGTATCCGGTTTTGCCTCACCCTTATTTTAGCAGGATGATTCTGAAATTGGAATGATATTTATCATATTTGTTAATAGTTCCAAAATGTAGTTTCAAAATCTGTACAGTGCTGACAAATCCTTCTTCTCATCTTCTGCGATCCTGTCACAAAAACCGCCGCCCGGCGTGCCAGAACGCAAAAAACCTTCTCCGTTGGGAGAAGGCTCTTTGCATTTGCGGTATTCGACGGCATCAGTGGCACGGCGTGTGTCCGACCCGCACCCTTAGCCTTCTCCTTGAGGAGAAGGTGCCGAACTTTGTTCGGCGGATGAGGTGGAAAGGCCGCGGTTTCCTCCAGCGGCACAAGTTATGCGCCGTACATCCGACGACACCTCATCCGTCACGGCGCAGAGCGCCGCGCCACCTTCCCCTCAAGGGGAAGGCTTGAAAAGCCCCCTCGGGCTCCCCTGCGGGGCAGGGGCGCTGGGCGCCGCCCGCTCAGTAGCTGTACACGCCGCCGCCGATGAACTCGCGCAGCATGCTCTCGGGCGCGAGCAGGGCGGGGTCGATCGTCTCGAAGCGCTCGAGCGCCGGCAGGATGCTGCGGATCTCCGCATAGCGCTCCGCGCCCTCGGGCACGGCCGCGAGCAGGGGCGCGGCGTAGTTTTTCAGGATGGACACCTCGCACGGGAACGACGAGTCGAACATCAGGTTCGCGCGCTCCTTGAACGGGGAGATGAACCGCTTCTCGCCGCGGCGGACGTTGGCCCACATGTCCAGCGTCGCGGCGGCGGGGGTGCCGCGGAAGTTGCTGTCGCGCACGAGGCGGCGCAGCAGGCGCATCCATGTGCCCTTGAACACCTCGCGCCCGTCGCTGTCCACGACGATGGAGCGCGCGCTGATATACAGCCGGAACGCGTCCGGGCAGTAGGCGGCGATGTCGTCATTGAGCGCGTGGATGCCCTCACACACGGCGACCTCGTCCTTGCCGAGGCGCATGGGCCGGCCGATGGGGCCGGACTGCACGCGCGTGACGAAATTATAGCGCGGCAGGTGGATCTCCTCGCCGCGGGCGAGCGCGTTGAGGTGCTCGCCGAGCAGGTCCATGTCCAGGCACGCGGGGGACTCAAAGTCGATGTCGCCCTCCGGCGTGCGCGGCGCGGTGCGCGGGTTGACGGTGCGGAAATAGTCGTCCATGGCGAGGCTCTGGCTGCCGATGCCCATCCGGCGCAGGGCCTCGGCGATCTTCATGGCCGTGGTGGTCTTGCCGCTGCCGGACGGGCCGGACAGCAGCACGATCGGGCACGTGTGCACGTTCTCGGCGATGGCGCGGGCCGCGCGCTCGATCTTTTCGGCATAGGCCGCGTCGCACGCGTCAACGAATTCCTTGGGGTCAGCCTGAATGCGGCGGTTGATCTCCTGAATGTGGTAACTCATTGAAAAAACGCCTCCAGTTCCGCCTTGGCCGCGCAGATGCGGTCGATATTGGCGATGTATTCCGTGGGATACTTGGGGTCGATGTGCCGCTCGAGTTTGCCGCCGTTGGGGCGCACGAGCTTCGTCGAGGCGCCGCCGCCCATGGCGAGGATGCTGCACAGCTCCTCCATGATGCAGATGTTATAGAGATTCTCCTGCCCCGGCCGCGTCCAGCCGACGTTTTCAAACCCGCCGGACATGAACTTCTGCCGGTAGAGGTAATACGGCGCGTAGCCGGCCGCGTCGAGCGCGGTATTGGCAAAGTCGAGCATCTCGCCGACCTGCTCGCCGTCGGGGATGGGGGCGTCCTGCGTCATGAGGTCGGCCCCGCGCTTGCGCGACAGCGTGTGCACGGTCACGTTTTCGGGCGCGAGCGCGAGCACCTGCTCGAGCGTGGCGCGGAAGCCGTCCGGCGTGTCGCCGGGCAGGCCCGCGATCAGGTCCATGTTCACGGCGAAGCCGCCGGTCTCGCGCACGAGGCGCAGCGCGTCGAAAATATCCTGCGCGGTGTGGCGGCGGCCGATGGTCCCGAGCACGCGGTCGTCGAGCGTCTGGGGATTGACGCTGATGCGGTCGACCCGGTGCGCGCGCAGCACGTGCAGCTTGTCGGCCGTGATGGTGTCGGGCCGGCCGGCCTCGACGGTGAACTCGCGCAGGGCGCTGAGATCGAACGCCGCCTCGAGCTGCGTGCACAGCGCGTCGAGCTGGCGCGCCGAGAGCGTGGTCGGCGTGCCGCCGCCGATGTAGAGCGACACGATGCGCAGACCGGCGCGCTGCACGGCCTTTGCCGTCGCGGCGATCTCGCGCGCGAGCGCCTGCAGGAACTCCGGCACGAGCGCCATGCTCTTTTCCACCGACTGGCTCACGAAGCTGCAGTAGGCGCAGCGCGTCGGGCAAAACGGGATGCCCACGTACAGGCACACGTCCTTGTCGCCGAGCGCGTCCATGGCGCGCAGCGTGGCGTGGGCGGTGCGCACGACGAGCGCGGCGCGCGCGGGCGCCACGTCGTAGTGCCGCTCAAAATAGCGCATGGCCTGCGCGTCGCCCATGCCCTGTGCGAGCAGGGGGGTCATGAGCTTGCCGGGGCGCACGCCCGTGAGCATGCCCCACGGTTTGTGCGGCATGCCGATGCCCATGGCCGCGCGGTAAAACGCGCGCTTGACCGCGCCCTGCAGCCGCCGGTCGGTTTCGGTGGGGTCGGTCAGCTCGCCGTTGGGCACGCTCGTGCGGCCGTTGGCCGTCCGTCCGTGATAGACGAGCACGCACGTCGCGGTCGTGATCTTGGGGCCGGGCATGAGCCGCAGCTCCACGCGGTCGCCGGTCGGCCGGCCGTCCGGATACTCCGGGCGCTCGTCCGGAAACAGCGTCAGGAGCATCTGCTCCACCGCATAGCGGTAATCATGTCCGATCAGATAGAGATTCATGGTATTCTTTTTCTCCTCTTCCCGTGTCAGGTCAGGAGCGGTCCTTGGCCTTGTTCTTGAGTTCTCTGGCCTTCGCCTTCAGGGCTTTGGCCAGCTGCTTGCGGCGCTGCGCATGCTCATGCACACGCGTGAAGGCCGGGCCGTTGGTCTTGCCCTCGCGCAGCGCCGGGAACGCCTGCGCGATACGCTCGTGCACGATGTTGCGCTGACCCAGCAGCTCCTCGCGGCGCTGCAGCAGTTCGCTGCGGCGCGCCAGCAGCTCGCTGCGGCGCATGAGCGAGTTCTCGGCGCGCTTTTCTGCGATCTGCGCGCCTTTTTCCTTCGCGTCGGTGTAAACCTCCATGCCGCGGTCCTTCGCGTCCGAGGCGCGAATATAGATCTCCTCGCCGATCTCGTCGGAGATGGCCGTGAGCGAATCCTCGATGGCCTGCAGAGCGCGCAGCTTCTTCGGCAGCTTGCGGATCTCCATGGCGGTGATGATGTTGTCCGCGATCCACAGGGCGCTGAACGTGCCGAGCAGCACCCAGCCGAGCTTTTTCGGGATGAGGTCGACGACCTTGGCCACGAGCGGCTGGAACACATCGACCACGAACACGCACGCGATGCCCCACAGCACCGAGAACTCCAGACACACATAGCCCTTGATGTTCAGCGGACGCTTGGAGTAGTCCCACCACTTGTCGTGGAACACCTTTTCGAGCACCCAGCCGGTGAGGTATTCGATGGCGCTCGTGAACAGCACGCTGCCGCCGAACAGCAGCCAGAGGCTGCTCTTGAGCGGCCCGAGCACGAGCAGCACGCTCATCACGCCGAAGCCGTAGATGGAGCAGATGGGGCCGTTGACGAAACCGCGGTTGACGAACTTGCCGTGCGCGATGGCGGCGAAGGCCACCTCGGAGCACCAGCCGAGAAATCCATAGATGTAGAAGTACCAGAGGATCTGGAACCAGGAATAGGGCACAAGCACGAAAAAAACTCCTCTCAGATCTGGGCGCCTGCGGCGACACTGACCCAGTCTCATCATGATGGTTCAAAGATTATAACATAATGGTCCGGGCATTTCCAGTCTTTCCGCCCCGGATGGGACAAAAGCGGCAAAATGGACAAAAAGCGGCGGGGGGGTTCAAGCCTTCCCCTCAAGGGGAAGGCTTGAAAAACTGCCATCTGCCTTTGCTTTTGCGCGCAAAAACGCGGAGCGCACGAGGGTGCGCTCCGCCTGAAAAAACCGGGGATTTACTTGATCGTCAGCAGCAGCTCGCCGGCCTTGACCGACTGGCCGCCCTTGACAAAGACTTCGTCGATCGTGCCGTCCATGCGGGCGACGACGCTCGTCTCCATCTTCATGGCCTCGATCACGGCGAGCACGTCGTTGACCTTGACCTGGTCGCCGGGCTTGACGTTGACCTTCGACACCATGCCCGGGATGGACGCGCCGGCCTGGCTCTTGTCGTTCGGGTCGGCCATGACGACGGTCTTGGCCGTGTCGGCCGCGGTCGGGTCGGGCACGGCGACCTCGCGGCGCATGCCGTTGAGCTCGAACTGCACGTTGCGCGTGCCGTCGTCGTTGCGGTCGCCGAGGCCGATGTACTTGATCATGAGGGTCTTGCCGTCCTCGATGTTGATCTTGTTCATCTCGCCGATGGCCATGCCGTTGAAGAACACGTGGCTGCCCATGCGCATGATGTAGCCGTACTCCTTGCGGTGGCGGACGTACTCCTCATAGACCTTCGGGTACATGGCGTAGGAGATGAGGGAGCGCGGTTCCTCGTAGTTCGGGTAGAACTTGACGATCTCGCGGCGCAGCTGGTCCCAGTCGGTGGGCGGCAGCAGGTCGCCGGGGCGGCCGGTGATGGGCTTCTCGCCCTTGAGCACGACGCGCTGCAGATCCTTCGGGAAGCCGCAGGGCGGCTGGCCCATCATGCCCTTGAAGTAGCTCACGACGCTGTCGGGGAAGGCGAGGTGCTCGCCCTTTTCGACGATGTTCTCGGGCGTGAGGTCGTTTTGCACCATGAAGATCGCGAGGTCGCCGACCATCTTGGACGACGGCGTGACCTTGATGATGTCGCCGAGCATGAGGTTGACGGTGCGGTACATCTCCTTGACCTCCGCGAAGCGGTGGCCGAGGCCGAGCGACTCGACCTGCGGCTGCAGGTTCGTGTACTGGCCGCCGGGGATCTCGTAGCGGTAGATATCGGTGACGGGGACCTTGAGGCCCTTGTCGAAGCTTTCGTAGCGCAGGCGCACGTCGGCCCAGTAATCGGCCAGCTCCTGCAGGCGCTGCGGGTCAAAGCCGGTGTCGCGCTCCTGACCGCGCAGGGACTCGACGATGGCGTTCATCGACGGCTGGCTCGTGAGGTTGGCCAGCGGGCCGATGGCGGTGTCGACCACGTCCACGCCGGCCTCGGCCGCCATGAGATAGGTCGCGATCTGGTTGTCGGTGGTGTTGTGCGTGTGCAGGTGGATGGGGATGCCGATCTCCTGCTTGAGGGTGCTCACGAGCTTCTTGGCGGCGTAGGGCTTGAGCAGGCCGGACATGTCCTTGATGGCCAGCATGTGGGCGCCGCGGCGCTCGAGCTCCTTGGCGAAGTTGACGTAGTACTCGAGCGTGTAGCGGTCGCGCGTCGGGTCGAGGATGTCGCCGGTGTAGCACACGGTGCCCTCGAGGAACTTGCCCTGGCGCAGGACCTCGTCCATGGCGGTCTCCATGTTCGGCATCCAGTTGAGCGAGTCGAACACGCGGAACACGTCGATGCCCTCGCGGGCGGACTCGGCGATGAAGGCGCGCACGAGGTTGTCCGGATAGCTCGCGTAGCCGACGAGGTTCGAGCCGCGCAGCAGCATCTGGAACGGGATGTTCGGGATCTTCTCGCGCAGCATCTCCAGGCGCTCCCACGGGGACTCGTGCAGGAAGCGGTAGGCGGTGTCAAACGTCGCGCCGCCCCACATCTCGAGCGAGAAGCAGTCGGCGAGGATGTCGGCCGTGCCGTCGGCGCCCTTGAGCATGTCGCGGGTGCGCAGGCGGGTGCTCAGCAGGGACTGGTGCGCGTCGCGCATCGTCGTGTCGGTGATGAGCAGCTTCTTCTGGCCGAGGACCCAGTCCTTGACGGCCTCGGGGCCGTCGGTGTCGAGCAGGAGCTTGAGCCCGTCCTGCTTCGAGATCTCGCGCTGCGCCTTCGGGAAGCGCGGCGTGTCGTACTGGTGGCGCTCAGCGTCGGGATTGTTGACCTGGATGTTGGCGATGTATTTGAGCACGCGGGTCGCGCGGTCGCGCGATTCGGTGAACTCGAACAGCTCCGGCGTCTCGTCGATGAACTTCGTGTGGCACTTGCCGGCGATGAACGTCGGGTGCGTGAGGATGTTCGTCACGAACGGGATGTTCGTCTTCACGCCGCGCACGTGCTCTTCATTGATGGCGCGGGTGGCCTTGCGGCAGACGGCGGGGAAGGTGCAGTCCCAGCTCGTGACCTTGACGAGCAGGGAGTCGTAGTACGGGGAGATGACCGAGCCCGTGCCGACGTTGCCGCCGTCGAGACGCACGCCGAAGCCGCCGCCGGAGCGGTAGGCCTCGATCTTGCCGTTGTCGGGCGCGAAATTGTTGGCCGGGTCCTCGGTGGTCACGCGGCACTGGATGGCGTAGCCGTTGACCTTGAGGTTGTTCTGGTCGCCGAGACCGATCTCCGGGTGGCTGATCGGCTGACCCTCGGCGATGAGGATCTGCGCGCGCACGAGGTCGATGTTCGTGACCATCTCGGTGACGGTGTGCTCGACCTGGATGCGGGGGTTCATCTCGATGAAGTAATGGTTGCCGTCGCGGTCGACGAGGAACTCCACCGTGCCGGCGTTGACATAGCCGACGGCCTCGGCGATCTTCACGGCGTCGGCGTGCAGCTGCTCGCGGATGCTCTCGGGCACGCTCCACGCGGGCGCGAACTCGACGACCTTCTGGTAGCGGCGCTGCAGCGAGCAGTCGCGCTCGCCGAGGTGGCGCACGTTGCCGTACTGGTCGGCGAGGATCTGCACCTCGATGTGCTTGGGCTGCACGAGGTACTTCTCGATGAAGATGTCGTCATTGCCGAAGGCCTTGCGCGCCTCGCTCTTGACGAGCTCGAACGCGGGGATGACGTCCTCGGGCATCTCGCACAGGCGCATGCCGCGGCCGCCGCCGCCGGCCGCCGCCTTGAGGATGACGGGGAAGCCGAAGCTGATGGCCTTCTCGAGCGCCTCCTGCCCGTCGCGCAGGGGCTCGGAGCAGCCGGGGATGACCGGCACGCCGCACTCCATGGCGATCTGCTTGGCCGAGAGCTTGTCGCCCATCTTGCCGAGCACGTCGCTCGGGGGGCCGATGAACGTGATGCCGGCCGCTTCGCAGGCGCGGGCAAAGTCCGCGTTCTCGGACAGGAAGCCGTAGCCCGGGTGGATGGCATCGACGCCGCGGCGCTTGGCCAGGTCGATGATCTCGGGGATGTCGAGATACGCGCCCAGGGGGCTCTTGTTCTCGCCGACGAGGTAGGCCTCATCGGCACGGGTGCGGAACATGCTCAGTTCGTCTTCCTTGGAGTACATGGCCACGGTGTGGATGCCGAGGTCGTAGCACGCGCGGAAGATACGCACCGCGATCTCGCCGCGGTTGGCGGCAAGGACCTTGTTGAAAACTTTTTCTGACACGGTCGTGTCTCCTTTCTGACTGCGGCGGGCCGCAGAGGTGGGGGCTGCAGCGGCGCAGAGGCGTGCTCCGGCGCGCTGTCAACGTCGGAATTATATCATATATCAGTAACAATAGAAATAAAATTTTGAAATTTTGGCGAGTTTAAAATCTAACAAATATGGTTTCCTCTTAATTTACACGCAATTCTTTTCTCGCCGCGCGGATTGTGGTACAATAGCGGGCGAAAATTCAGGAAAGCTGGAATGAATTTGGAAAATACCTGTTATATCGTCGGCGCGGCCAGTCTCGACGGCGTGCGCCTGAGCCCCCGGGCGGGGGATTACGTGATCGCGGCCGACGGCGGCTACCGCTCGCTGCAGGCGCGCGGCATCGAGCCGGACTTCGTTATGGGCGACTTTGACTCCCTCGGCTACCGGCCGGACCACCCGAACGTGGAGACGCACCCGGTCATGAAGGACGACACCGACCTCGGTCTCGCCGTGCGCTGGGCGCTGGCGCACGGGTACCGGCGGCTCGTGATGGCGGGCGCGCTCGGCGGCCGCCTCGACCAGACGATCGCGAGCCTGCAGACGCTGCGCGGGCTCACGGACGCGGGCGCGCAGGGCTGGCTCATCGGCTGCGGCTGGGTGGTCACGGCGGTGCAAAACGGCACGCTGACCTTTCCCGCCGGTATGGAGGGCACGGTGTCCGTGTTCAGCAGCGGCGATGCCGCGCGCGGCGTCACGCTGCGCGGCCTGCTCTACGAGATCACGGATGCGGAGCTGCGCTGCGCCATGCCGCTCGGCGTGAGCAATTCCTTCACCGGCGCGGCGGCCACGGTGCGCGTCACGGACGGCACGGTCTATGTCCTCTGGCAGGGCGACGCGCTGCCGGACGGGCTGGAGGTGCGCCATGGAGCGGATTGACCTGCACACGCACACGCTCGCGTCCGACGGGTCGGACGCGCCGGCTGACGTGGTGCGCAAGGCGGCGGCGCTCGGCCTGCGGGCCGTGGCCGTCACGGACCACGACACGTTCGCCGGTCTGCCCGAGGCCCGCGCGGCGGGGCAGCGCTGCGGCATCGAGGTCGTGCCCGGCGTGGAGCTGTCCACCGTCTGGGGCGGCGAGGAGGTGCATCTGCTCGGCTACTTCATGGACACGGAGGATACCGCCCTGCGTGCGCTCATGACCCGCGCGACCGACGAGCGCAATGCCCGCAACGAGACCATGGTGCAGCGCCTGCACGACGCGGGCTACCCCATCACGATGGCCGACCTGCACGCGGCCTTCCCGGGGCAGACGGTGCTCGGCCGGCCGCACATCGCGGCGCTGCTCGTGCAGCGCGGGTGCATCGCGTCGGTGCCGGACGGCATGCGCGGCCTGCTTGGCCGGGGGAAGGAATTTTATGTCCCGCGCTACAACGTCCCGCTGGAGGACTTCACCCGCGCCCTGCGCGCGGCGGGCGGCGTGCCGGTCGTGGCGCACATCTTCAAGTACCGCTTCGACGATGCGCAGCGCACCGCCATGCTCGCCGCTGCTGCGGACGCCGGGGCCCTCGGCGTCGAGGTGCACTACACGACCTATACGCCCGAGCAGACGGCGGCCGCGCAGGCGCTGGCCGAGCGCTTCGGTCTCGCGCCCTCCGGCGGCTCGGACTACCACGGTCTGCGCAAGCCGGACATCGCCCTCGGCTCCGGCCGGGGCGGGCTGCGCGTGCCGTATGCCTGGCTCGCCGGGCTCAAAGCCCTTGCCGGGCCCGGCCGTGTGTGATACACGAACAAAATCCAGTTGAATTTTGAAATTTTTCCGGAGGTGGTTCCTTGAAGACCCTTCTGCGCCCCTATGAGGGCACGCTGCCGTATCTCTTCGTCAGCTACGCGCACAAGAACGACGCGGCCGTGCTCGAGATCATCCGCACCCTGCAGGCGCGCGGCTTTCGCGTCTGGTACGATGAGGGCATCGAGGCCGGCAGCGAGTGGCCGGAGAGCATCGCGTCGCATCTCGAGCGCGCGCAGCTCGTGCTGGCGTTCTTGTCCCCGGCGTATCTGCGCTCGGACAACTGCCGCAAGGAGATGCACTATGCCCTGACGAAGAAAAAACCCGTCATCAACGTCTACCTCGAACAGACGGAGCTCTCCCCCGGCATGGAGATGCAGATCGGCAACCTCTTCGCGCTCATGAAGTACACCTACCCGAGCGAGGAATATTTCTACGACAAGCTCTTCTCGGCCGAGCTGCTCGACGCTTCAAAATTCGCCGGTGATCCGCCGGAGCTGCCGGACACCCCGGCGCCCGCGCCCGGGAAAAAGGCGAGCGAGAAAAAGCCCCGCGCCGCCAAGCCCCGCCGGGCCAAGCATGAAAAACCGCCCAAGGCGCCGAGGCCTGAGCGGCCGAAGAAAAAGCGCCGCGGCCTCGCGGCGGCGATCATTGCCATCGTGCTCGCCGGCTGTCTGATCGCGGCCGGCATCGTCGGCCACTTCACGGGCCTGCTCTACCGCTTCACGGTGAAAACCGTCGCGGTGCAGACGCTCGCGGATGACACGGTGGCCCAGTTCCAGAACCCGCTGCTCGAGCAGGCCGCGCGCGACTATGCCGGCAAGCCCGCGGGCGAGCTCACGGTCGCGGACCTCAAGGGCCTCACGGCGCTGTACGTCTGCGGCGACCGGTACTGGTTCGCCGCCCCGCAGCAGGGCGTGGACGCGGCGGCCGCCGGCGTCGAGACGGCGGAGATGACCGACCCCACCGGCCAGAGCGTCACCGTGCGCCGCGGCGGCATCCGCGACCTGTCCGACCTCGCGTATTTCCCGAGCCTGACGGTGGTCTCGGTGCAGTTCCAGTCACTGACCTCGCTTGAGAGCCTGCCCGCCTGCGGCGTGGAGGTGTTCGATGTCAGCGCCAACCGGCTCACGAGCCTGTCGGGCATCGAACAGCTGCCGAAGCTCACGGCCCTCACGGCCGACGGCAACGCCATTACCGACCTGACCGGCCTCGGCCGCTGCCTGAACGTGCGGAAGCTGAGTCTCAACGGCGCAAACGTGTCGGACCTGTCCGAGCTGCGCGCGCTCACAAAGCTGCAGGACATCACGCTCTCGCACTGCACGCGCCGCGAGCTGCTGATCCCGCTGCACAAGTCCTCGCTCACGCGCGTCACGCTCGTGGACTGCGATCTGCGCGGCGATTTCTTCCACAGCTTCGACCGCGAGCGGGCGATCACGTCGCTCACGCTCATCCGCTGCGAGCTGGACAGCACATCCGGTCTGGAGGATTTCACCGGGCTCACGGAGCTGACGGTGCGCGGCGTTTCCGGGTCGCTGGACTGGTCGGCACTCGGCAGTCTGCCGCTGCAGACCGTCACGGCCGACGCCCTGCAGGCGGACGCCATCGCCGCGTCCACCACTGCGGCCGTCACGGTGGTGGACTGACCGTTGGGGCAGAATTTCAAGGGAAAAGCAGCCCTCCCGAATCCGGGAGGGCTGCTTTGTCTGCGGCGGGGTGATTGTTTTTCCCGGTACGTCCGTCCCGTGCCCATTGGCGCCCTTGTGCAAAGGGAGCTGGCAGCCGTCAGGCTGACTGAGGGGTTGATACGCGCATTCTTGCACTGCGGCCGGTATCTGCAACCCCTCCGTCACGGCGCAGAGCGCCGTGCCACCTCCCCTTACACAGGGGAGGCATCGCCGAACGGCGATATTTTCTCCTTGCGGCCACAGTACCGTGCGGCGCTGCCTTCCCCTCAAAGGAGACGGCTTGAAAAGTGCGCAGCCATTCTCCCGCAAAACGGAAAACGCCCCTGCCGGTTTGTCCGTTCCGGCAGGGGCGTTTCCATAGGAGAAATGGAGTTGGAAAAAGGAATTATCATGTTGCTTGGGGGAGAAAATGCGTGCCAGTCAGCGGGCGGAGCGGTTCGTGTGCGGTCACGAAAATTCCCGCTTGCTATCTGACAGTGCCCATTATATAATGCCTTTATGGATAAGTAAAGCAAATATTTCTGATAGTTAGATTAGCGTTTCTTATTTGTGAGGTGCTTATGAACCGATACATTGCCTTCCTGAAGGTCTTTGAGCGCAACAGTTTTTCGGACGCGGCGCGCGATCTCGGCTACACGCAGTCGGCCGTCAGCCAGATGATCAAGTCGCTGGAGGAGGAGCTGGGCGTGACGCTGCTGGTGCGCTCGCGCTCGGGCGTGGCGCTCACCTACGAGGGCCGCCACCTGCTGCCGTACATCCGCGACACGGTCAATGCTTACCGCATGCTCCAGTCGCAGGCGGCGGGCTTCAGCGGGCTCGAGCAGGGCACGATCCGCCTCGGCACGTTCACGAGCGTGTCGAGCTTCCTGCTGCCGCCGGCCATGGAGCGCTTCCGGAGCCAGCACAGCGGCATCCGCTTCGAGCTCTATCAGGGCCTGTATTACGAGATCGAGGACTGGGTGCGCGAGGGCGTGGTCGACTTCGGCTTCACGGACATGTCGCGCACGACGCCGTTTGCATGCGAGCCGATCTATCGCGACACCATGCTCGCCGTCCTGCCCGAGGGCCACCCGCTGGGCGAGAACATTTTCATTCAGGTCGATGAGCTGGCGGCCGAGCCGTTCATCCTCCTCGAGGAGGGGCGCGGCGGCGGCTGCATCCGCGAGCTGCTTGCGCGCCACCCGCAGATCAACGTGCAGTACCGCGTGGCCGACGATTACACGATCCTGAACATGGTCGAGAGCCGGCTCGGCGTGTCCATCCTGCCGGAGGCCGTGCTGCGCCGCAGCGGCCAGCGGCTCACTGCACGCCGGCTCTCTCCGGAGCTGCAGCGCACCATCGGCGTCATCTACAAGCAGAAGACCGGCCTGTCCACCGCCGGGCAGCTGTTTCTGAGCGAGCTCAAAGCGTCCAGCCCCGCGCCGCACGGCTGAATCTGCCGCATTTGGGTGTTTACACCGCCGGGCGGTTGTGCTATCGTAGAGCGGTAACATTTCATGGCGCGCCGTGTCCGGGGGGATACCTTATTTAAATATGGCGGACGCGGCGGGAAGGAGCGGATCATTCATGAGCATGACAGGCGCCATCGTCAACGCGCTGGCCATCGTGGCCGGCGGTGCGGTCGGCCTGCTGTTTCGGCGGGGCATCCCCGAGCGCGTGAGCAAGACGGTCATGATCGGCCTCGGTCTCTGCGTGCTGTATATCGGCATCTCGGGCGCGTTCGCGTGCCGGAGCATCCTCATCGTCATCGTGTCCATGACGCTCGGCGCGGCCGTGGGCGCGCTGCTGAACATCGACGGGGCGATCCACCGCCTCGGCACCTGGGTCGAGACGCACGTTCACCGGCACGAGGGCGGCCCATCGCTGGCCGAGGGCTTCGTCACGGCGAGCCTGCTGTGCTGCGTGGGCGCCATGGCGGTCAACGGCTCGCTCGACGCCGGCATCCGCGGCGACAACAGTATCCTGCTCACCAAGTCGATGATCGACCTCGTCTTCTGCGCCATGATGGCCACGACACTCGGCGCGGGCGTCATGCTCGCGGGCGCGGCGGTGTTCGTGGTCGAGGGGGCGCTCACGCTGCTGGCCGGGGCCATCGCGCCGCTGCTCTCGGAGGCGGCGGTCGCGGACCTCACGTGCGCGGGCTCCCTGCTCGTGGCGGCCATCGGCCTCAACCAGACCGGCGCCACGAAGATCAAGGTGGCGGATTATTTACCGGCGCTGCTGTTCGTGCCGCTCATCCGCTGGCTGGTCAGTCTGCCGGTCTGGCAGCAGATCGCCGCGTGGTTTTGAGCGATACCATTTATAAATAGCAAAGCGGCGCTTGCGGCGGCTTCCTGATTTGTATATTTTGGCGTTGTATGTGGGCGAAAAATCGCGTGGGAAGGCTTGCCTTTTCCGCGCGTTTGTGTTACGATACTCTTTCCCGCGGGAAGAAAGGGTGTGGGCACATGGGTTTCTGGCTCAACCAGGCGCTGGGTCTGCTCGGCAGTCTGATCGTGTTTGTCTCGGTGCAATTCAATAACCGCCGTGTCATCCTCGCCGCGCAGGCCGCCGCCTGCCTGATGTGGATCGTGCACTACGGGCTGCTCGGCGCGATGACCGCCGCGACGATCAACATTCTGTCGTTCGCGCGCAGCGTCGTGTTTTACTTCAACGACCGCAAGTGGGCGCAGAGCCGCGCGTGGCTGTGGGTGTTTCTGGCGCTGTACGTCGTCAACACCGTCCTCACGTGGGCGGGGCCGATGAGCCTGCTGCCCGGCATTGCCATGAGCATGACGACGGTCGCGCTCTGGACGCGCGACATGCGCCGCACGCGTCTGCTCTATCTGACCAATTCGCCGTTCTGGTTCACGTATGACATCCTCGCGCGTTCGTACTCGTGCATGGTCATTGAGGCCATCGCCTTCGTGTCCTACGCCGTCGCTGTGTGGCGGTTCGACATCCGGCATAAAAATACCTCCGTATGATGCAGTCATACGGAGGTATTTTGGTTTCGGTCAGATCTTCGGCACGGGCGTCGGGCGGGCGTCGTCCCAGACGGTCTTGGTGTCGAACAGGTCGTCGAGCAGGTTCGGCTGGTAGTACATCCGGTAGCCGTCGATGTTGCGCCGGCCCTGACGGACATACCCGTCGTGGATCTGCACCCAGTGCTCGGCCGAGTCCACGTTGCAGAAATAGCGGAAGCCCAGGCCGTAGAGCGTGTCAAACTTCGCGCCCTTGTAGGCCTCGATGCCGGCAATGTCGCTGCCGAAGGGGTAGAGCAGCACGTCGGTCTCGCCGATGACAGCCGCGATCTGATCGTTCCACTTCTGCGCGTCGCCGGCCAGGCGCTCGGGTGAAATGTCGCCATAGGTCAGGTGGCCGTAGCTGTGGCTCGCGATCGTGTAGCCCTCGGCGCGCAGCGCGTCGGCCACTTCGCGTGCGTCCTTGCACGCCTGCGCGAAGGCCTCGGCGCCGAGCTTTGCCTGATAGTCGCTGCTGATGCGGTAGCCGAACGCGCCCTGATACCCGGTCACGGCGATGGTCGCGCGCGCGCCGCGGTAGGAAAAGTCGGGGTGCTGGTCGAGGAAGTCGTCGAGCAGCGGCACGAGGTCGTAGCTGCCGTAGAGCGTCTGGCCGTCGGCGTCCACATACTCGCACGTGAGCTTGCCGTCTTTCACTAGCAGGCGGGAGGCAAAGCCGTCGCCGCCCTTGTCGGGCTTGCCGTCGCCGTCGCTGTCGGTCATATATTCGTAGTAGCACACGTCGTCCTGCGACATAACGATGGGCGTTTTCCCGGCGGGAAGGTAGATGTCGCCCGCGACGTACTTCGTCGAGCCGTCGGCCTGCTGCTGCGGCCCGGCGATGTCGTGAATGTCCACAAGCACGAAGCCCCGCTCGTACAGGCTCTGCAGCACGGCGTTGAACTCTTTGATCGAGACCATGAACTGGTTGTAGCCGCCCTGCTCGGGGTCGCCGTCAAAGGCGCGGGAAGTGTCTGCGATGAGCGTGTGGAAAAAGACGTGCGGAATGGTTGTGGGGTCGGCGTAGCGGACGGCCTGCGCCTTCTGCGCTTCGAAATCGGCCTTGGCCTGCTGCAGCTCCGGCACGTTCTCCCACCCGGCAAAGCCCGTCACGGCGGCGATGGCCTTGTCGTAGTCATACTGCGCGGCGAGGCGCTTTGCCTCCGCGAGCACGGTGTCCTGCTCCGTGACCTGCGCGGTGGGCGTGGCCAGCGCGGCGGGATCGTCCTTGGGCGCGCGGTTGTGCCGGCTCATGAGCACGAGCACCAGCACGGCCGCCAGCACGATCACGGCCAGCACGGCCGCGAACACCAGCATCGACTGGTTCGGGCCGCGGCGCCGCGGCGCGCGGCGGTTGACCGGGTGCGGCCGGGCGGCCGCGCCCGGCTTCTGCGTGCGCTCCTCGCTGTCGGGCCGCGGGGTGCGGCGGGGATCGGTTGTCTGCATACGAGGTTACCTCCGGGAGAATGTTTGGTTTCCGAAAATCTGTTAATTGCTGCCTCTACTATACGCGCACCGGCGCGGATTGTGCAAGCGCGCGCGAAAAATTCAGAATTGTTAAGAAACGCGCCCGGCCGGTTGTCAGCCGGCGGGCGTGTTCAGACGGGCAGTCAGCCGCGCGGCACAGTGGTCAGCCGGCGGGCGTGATGTCTTTGAGCGTGCCGCTGTTCGTGATCTGGCTGTAGGAGAACGACAGGTGGAACGTGCCGTCCGGCTGCGCGGCCACGGCGGCGAGCTGATCGGCCGAGCACTTGACGTGCACGGTCGTGCCGGCCTTCGTCACGGTCAGCAGACCGCCGTCGTCGGTCGCGGCGTATTGATCGATGGTGTAGTCCCCGGTGCCGGACACGCGGTTCATCCCCACGAAGCCGCCGTAGGTCAGCAGACCCAGAATGGCGACGATGACGATGACGCGGATAACGGTGATGACGGTTTTCTTCATGCGCACACCCCCTTTTCTGTCAGTGTAACAGGCCGAGCGGCGTTTGGCAAGTACCCGTTGAGAATTCCGCTTTACAAGACACAATGTCTGGCATATACTATTCTACACTGGGTTGGTAGCACCATGCGCCGCCCGACGAGAGAATCCGAGAAAAGAGAGAAAAAGAGAAAAATGAATCTGTCCATTGTTTTTGCCAAGATGGCCATGCTGGTGCTCATCATGCTCCTTGGCTATCTTTGTGCGCGCATCGGCATCACGGGGCCGGAGTTCAATCAGCGTGTCACGCCGCTGATGGTGAAGGTGCTGCTGCCGGCGACCATCCTCAATTCCGTGCTGAGCGTGCCGGATTTCAGCGGCCGCGAGCTGCTCGACTATATTCTGGTCATGACGGTCATGGTCGCGCTGCAGATGCTCCCGGCATGGTTTTTGCCGCGGCTGCTGCGCACGCGCAGCGGGGACGTGGGCGCCACGCGGCTCGTGACCGCGTTCGGCAACGTGGGCTTCGTGGGGCTGCCGGTCGTCGCGGCGATCTTCGGCGACGAGATGGTGTTTTTCGCCTCCCTGTGCAACATTCCGTTCAACCTCGCGCTCTATTCCTGCAGCGCGGCGCAGCTCTCGCCGGACGGCGGCCGCGTCCGCTGGCAGGATGTGCTCAACGCGCCGGTCATCGCAACGCTGCTGTCGGTCGTGCTGCTGCTCTCGCGCGTGCACGTGCCCGGCGTCCTCGCCGATACGATCTCGTCGGTCTCGGGCGTGACGATCCCGCTGTCGATGCTCGTCATCGGCACGTCGCTCGGCGGCATCTCCGTGCGCTCGGTGCTCACGGACTGGCGGGTCTATGTCGTGTCGGCGGTGCGGCTGCTCGTGTGCCCGCTGCTGACGTGGCTGGTGCTGCGGCCGTTTGCCGCCGGCGCGCTGCTCGGCATCTCGGTGCTCATGGCGGCGTGTCCGTCGGCCATGCTCGTCACGGCGCTGTGCCTGCAGTACGGCCGGTCGGATGCGTTCGCGTCCAAGTGCATTTTCCTCAGCACGATCCTGTCCGCCGTGACGATCCCGCTGCTGATCTGGCTGCTGTTCTGACCGGCAGCCTGCGGCCTTTCCGCCGGTATCGTGCCCCTTGGCTCCCTTGTGGAAAGGGAGGCATCGCCGAACGGCGATGTAGGATCCCGCTCCCGCACATCCCAGATTGGAGGTTTCCCCCATGATCGATCCTTTGATGTTCATCGCGCTGCTGCCGGCCGTCGTGCTGGTGGTGTATATCTGCCGCAAGGACCGCACGGAAAAAGAGCCGCCGGCCCTGCTCGCCAAGCTCCTCGGTTACGGCGCGCTCTCGTGCCTGCCGGCCATCGTGGTCGAGCTCATCCTCAGCGCCATCATCGAGCAGCTGCATGTGCGCAATGCCTACCTTGGCTACTTTCTCGAGGCGTTCGTCGTCGCGGGCCTGACGGAGGAGACGTGCAAGTTCCTCTTCCTGCGCACGACGTGGCGCAATCCGGCGTTCGACTATCAGTTTGACGCCATCGTCTACGCCGTCATGGTCGCGCTCGGCTTCGCCGCGTTCGAGAATGTGAAGTATGTCTACAGTTACGGCTTTGCCACCGGCATCGTGCGCGCGGTCACGGCCGTGCCCGGCCACGCGATCTTCGGCGTGTTCATGGGCTATTTCTACGGTTACGCCAAGCTCTCTGACTACTGGGGGCGCGACGATGACCGGAAGGCCTACCTCGCGCTGAGCGTCGTCGTGCCGGTGCTGCTGCACGGGTGCTATGACTTTCTGGCCTTCGCGCAGCAGAGCAATGGCCGCTTCACGCTGCTGTTTTATGCCTACCTGATCGCGCTGTACGTGTTTGGCATCCGGCGCGTGAACCGCTCGGCGCGTGATGACCGCCGTGTCACGCGCGAGACGGTGTTTGACTACTTCCGCCGCATGCAGTACCCCATGCCGCCGCAGTACCGCGACCGGAATGACGACTTCTGGCGCTGAGCGCGAGCGTTCGATTCGCACACATTTAAAATCCCGCCGCCCCTGTCTGACCTGACAGGGGCGGCTTTTTGCTATGATTCAACGTCCAGAAACTGCCGGAATGCCGTCGGCAGTGAGATCTCCTCGCGCAGCTCGTCCGGCGTGGCCCAGTGGTAGCGCGGCGGCATGGCCGAGCACTCGAGCGTGTAGCAGCGCATCGTCCAGACGATGTGCGTGAAGATGTGCCTGCCGTCGCGCGCGCTGCGCAGCCGCACATCGCCGAGGCCCTGCCCGCTGGCGTAATCGCCCGCCTGCCGCTCGTCAAGCAGGCCCGGCGTGTTCGGCAGCTGCCAGAGCCCGGCGAGCAGGCCGCTCGATGGCCGCCGCTCGACGGCGAGCCGGTCGCCGCAGCGCAGGCAGAACACGGTGTGCTCCTCGGCGCGTTTGGCGCGCTTCGGTGCCTTGACCGGCAGGGCGGCCGCCGTGCCGTGCGCGCGGGCGAGACACAGCGCCGCGATCGGGCAGTCGGCACACTGCGGCGCGCGGTTCGGGCCGCAGACGGTCGCGCCGAGCTCCATGAGCGCCTGCGTAAAGTCACCGCAGTGCCCGGCGGGGTAGCACGCGCTCAGCGCCGCGGTGAGTGCCGCCTTGTGCGCGGCGTTGTCGATGGGCGTCGCGTCGTCGAGCACGCGCGCGCACACGCGCAGCACGTTGCCGTCCACGGCAGCGGCCGGGCGCTCAAAGCAGATCGAGGCGATGGCCCCGGCCGTGTACGGCCCGATGCCAGGCAGCGCCAGCAGACCCTCGACCGTGTCGGGCCAGATGCCGCCGCGCGCCGCGATCTCGCGGGCGCATTCCTGCGCCTTGCGCGCGCGGTTATAGTACCCCAGCCCCTCCCAGAGCTTGAGCAGCTGCGCCTCCGGCAGCGCCGCGAGCGCGAACACGTCCGGCGCGGCCGCAAGAAAGCGCGCGTAGTACCCACGCACGGCCTCAACGCGCGTCTGCTGCAGCATGATCTCCGAAAGCCACACGTGGTACGGCTCGCGGTCGGCGCGCCAGGGCAGCGCGCGCGCGTGCGCCTGAAACCAGCCGAGCAGCGGCTGCACCGTCTGGGAAAGTCTGTGCGTGTCCATGGCCGCACCTCCCGAAAAAGTCTGCGGCCATTATAGCATGCATCGCCCCGCCGCGCAAAGGGGAGATTTGACTGCGGAGGCAGGACTGCGCGTTCCTGCGGCGCGGCGAATACCGGCTGTTTCCGAAATACCGCAGCAGCGGGGGAGCCCGAGGAGGCAAGGCCCGCCTTGGATGCTATGATACATCGCCGTCCGGCGATGCCTCCCCTGTGTAAGGGGAGGTGGCACAGCGCTCTGCACCGTGACGGAGGGATTGCAGATACCAGCTGCAGTGCGAGAATGCGCATGTCGATCCCTCAGTCAGCCTGATGGCTGCCAGCTCCCTTTCCACAAGGGAGCCGGGAATGCCGCATGACCGGAAGCCGCCGGAAAAAACCATGCCCCTTCCGCCGCCCCCCGCCTCCCTGCGCACCCGCAAAAAAGGTCCCCGAAACGCCTGTTTCGGGGACCTTCCTTATGCAGCGACAGAGATTTTGAAATTACACAATGCCCTGAGCCATCATGGCGTTGGCGACCTTCAGGAAGCCGGCAACGTTGGCGCCGAGCATCATGTTGCCCGGCTGGCCGCACTCGACAGAGGCGTCATAGCAGGACTTGAAGATGTTCTTCATGATGCCGTGCAGCTTCTCGTCGACTTCTTCGAAGCTCCAGCTCATGCGCAGGGAGTTCTGGCTCATTTCCAGACCGGAGGTGGCGACGCCGCCGGCGTTGGAAGCCTTGCCCGGCGTGTAGAGCAGGCCGGCCTCGATGACCGCGTTGATGGCCTCGGGGGTCAGCGGCATGTTCGCGCCCTCGAACACAGCCATGGCGCCGTTGGCGATGACGGCCTTCGCGCCCTCGAGATCCATCTCGTTCTGGGACGCGCACGGCATGGCGATGTCGCACGGCACGGTCCAGATGCCCTTGCAGCCTTCATGGTACTCGCTGCCGGGCACTTCGTCGGCGTAGACGCTGATGCGGGCGCGGCGCTTCTGCTTGATGTCGAACAGCACGTCGAGGTTGATGCCGTTGGGATCATAGATGTAGCCCTTGGAGTCGCTCATGGCGATGACCTTGCCGCCGAACTGCATGCACTTCTGCGCGCAGTACTGCGCCACGTTGCCGGAGCCGGACACGATGACCTTCTTGCCCTCGAAGCTGTCGTTTCTCAGGTGCTTGAGCACCTCGGCGGAGAAGTAGCAGATGCCGTAGCCGGTGGCCTCGGTGCGGGCGAGGGAGCCGCCGTAGGTCAGGCCCTTGCCGGTGATGACGCCGCCCTCGAAGCGGTCGACGATCTTCTTGTACTGGCCGTACATATAGCCGACCTCGCGGGCGCCGACGCCGATGTCGCCGGCCGGGGTGTCGGTGAACTGGCCGATGTGGCGGTACAGCTCGGTCATGAAGCTCTGGCAGAAACGCATGACCTCACCGTCGGACTTGCCGTGGGGGTCAAAGTCGGAGCCGCCCTTGCCGCCGCCCATGGGGAGGGTGGTCAGGGAGTTTTTCAGGATCTGCTCGAAGCCGAGGAACTTGATGACGGACAGGTTGACCGAGGGGTGGAAGCGCAGACCGCCCTTGTAGGGGCCGATCGCGGAGTTGAACTGCACACGGTAGCCGCGGTTGACCTGGACCTTGCCGTTGTCGTCCACCCAGGGAACGCGGAACATGATGATGCGCTCGGGCTCGACGAAGCGCTCCATGAGACCGGCTTCTTCCCACTCGGGGTGCTTGTCGACGACGTACTGGAGGCTCTCGAAGACTTCGTCAACGGCCTGCAGGAACTCGGGCTCGTTGGGGTGGTTCTTCTGAAGGTCGGCGAAGACGCGGTTCAGATATGCATTGTTGATCATTTTCTTACCTCTTTCTTATTATTCGCTTTGCTCTCATAAACGGCCTAAGCGGCCAATTTCCTTCATCATGGTAACGCAAACGGAAAAAGATTGCAATATCCGTTTTCCATATAATTTCTCAATTTTTTTGTGCAAAAAGTCAGAAAGAACACTTTAAATCACTTCGTTTTCGTCAAAAAAGCAACATTCTGCTGACGCATAGGAGACAGCCACACGTATTTTTTATGCGGACGGAGAAAAACTGCTTGACAAATTATTCTAACGAGTATAAACTAAGGTCGAAAGTTATCCAAATGCATAATAATTTTACGCAAGAAAGGGGGAACGCGGATGCGGCGATGCGAGGTGTGTTTTGCGCCGCTGCCGTCGTGGGAAGAGGCGTATCTGTGGCCGTGCGTGCGCGGCGGGCTGACGGTGTGTGCCGACTGCTTTGACACGCTCGTGGGCGGCCTGTCGCGGCGGGAGCTGGCCACGCGCCTGAGCGCACCGGGAGCGTGAGGGGGGCGGAGCCGCAAAAACCCACCCACGGTGTGGGCGGGCGGATCATGTGCGGTTTTTCTTCGCGGTGTTGACGGAGGCGATGAGCATCCGCCGGATCGTGCCGCAGGCATGTCGGAGCGGATCAAGGCCGGCGAGGTCGGCGATGCCCGCGCGCTGGAACAGCTCCAGCCAGTACTCCGTCTCATAGCATTCCTTGAGCGCGATCTGGAGCTTGGCGATG
>ERZ827043.1610-NODE-1610-length-22142-cov-6.853579_pt1 | contig 22142 bp, 19 predicted proteins | sample MGYA00519923_ERZ827043 | MGnify/ENA primary metagenome ERZ827043 (study PRJEB31778, sample SAMEA3449251) | human gut metagenome | biome: human gut; feature: human-associated habitat; material: faeces | place: United Kingdom | collected 2010/2012 ...
CGCTCCTCCAGCCCCCGGCGCTTCAGCTCCTCGCACAGCTCCGCCGTCCGGCGGCACTGCCAGACGATGGCGTTGTATACCGGCTGGCCCGTGGTCTTGTCCCAGAGGATGGTGGTCTCCCGCTGGTTGGTAACGCCGATACCGGCGATGCTGCCCTCCGGAAAGCCCGCGATAGCCTCTGCTGCGGCCAGACGCTCCGTCTCCCAGATCTCCATGGGGTCGTGCTCTACCCAGCCGTCCTGGGGATAGTGTTGGGAAAAGGCGTGCTGCGACATGGCCGCAATGCGGCCCTGCCGGTCGAAAACGATGGCCCGGGAGCTGGTGGTCCCCTGATCCAGCGCCAGGATGTGATCGGACATGGCTTCTCCTCTTTTCTTTTTCATTTTTCTGTGGTACACTATGACCACATCAGCTTATTTATGGATTATACCACGAAGGGAGCGGGATTTCCATGACGAATATCACCGGATTCACTTTCCTGTCCACCGATGGGAAAACGCAGCTCCACGGCATGCGCTGGGAGCCGGAGGGCCGCAGCGTCCGCGCCGTGCTGCAGATCTGTCACGGTGTGGCGGAGCACATCGCCCGCTATGACGCCTTCGCCCGCTATCTCAACGAGCTGGGCATCGCCGTGGTGGGCCACGACCATCTGGGTCACGGCCGCTCCCTGCCGGAGGGCGGCACCCCCGTCTACTTTGGGGAGGGCAACACGTGGCACACCGTGGTGGACGACATCTACGTGCTGCACCAGCGCATCCGGCTGTGGTATCCCGACGTGCCCCTGTGCATTATGGGTCACAGCATGGGCTCGTTCCTGACCCGCACCCACCTCATCCGCTACCCCGGCACGGTGAAGGCCGCCATCATCATGGGCACCGGCTGGCAGCCCAAGGCCGTCGTTGCCGGCGGGCTGGCGGTGGCCAGAGCCACAGCCGCCGTAGTGGGCGAGAGCGGCACCAGCGACCTGGTGACGCAGCTGGCCTTCGGCGCGTACAACAAGCAGTTCGCCCCCAACCGCACCAGCTGCGACTGGCTGTCCGCTGACACCGACAACGTGGACGCCTACATGGCCGATCCCCTGTGCGGCGCGGACGCCACGGTGGGGCTGTTCCGCCAGATGCTGCTGGGCATCCGGTTCAACCAGCGGCTCAGCAATCTGCGGCGGATGGACGCTCAGACGCCGGTGCTGTTCATCGCCGGCGACAAGGACCCCGTGGGCGCCAACGGCGCCGGTGTCCGCCGGACGTATCAGGAGTTCCTCCGCGCCGGTATGCAGGACTGCACGCTGAAGCTGTATCCCGGTCTGCGTCACGAGATCCTCAACGAAAAAGGCTGGCAGCGGGAGATCTTCCGCGACATCGGCCTGTGGCTTACCGCCAAGCTCTAATGTGACAGTGCGCGGATCAGGCGGGGCAGGGACATCAGGTCCACATTCCCGCCGCGCCGCAGCACCCGCGCCGACAGGAAGCCGTCCGCAATGAACAGCAGCAGCGCGCCGTAGGTGACGGGTGCAGGCATCACCGATGCCGCCAGCGCGATCCACGGGTGGACGTACCGCACCGTCAGTGCCGCCAGCAGCCCCCACAGCAGGGCAAACGGCATACAGACCCGCCGGTTCAGGTCCATCTTGGTACTGCTGTAATCCCAGAACAGCACACCCAGCAGCCGCTCATAGAGGAAGTGGACGGCGTACTCCACCGCCGTGGCCGTCAGACCGCCGTACAAAGCCAGACGCCAGAAGCTGCCGGTCATATCCGGCGGCAGAGCCAGCACCGCCAGCAAAGCCAGGCCGTACACCGGACACAGCGGCAGCAGCAGAAAGCACTTGCGGACGCGGTGGGACGACCGCCGCGCCCAGGCGTACAGCTTCTCCAGCAGATAGCCCCCGAAGCTGTACAGCAGAAACAGCCAGAACGTATAGAAAAACATGAGATACCCCCTCCCCTGCGGATATGCCTTAGTGTGCGCGGCGGCGGCGGGAACGATACAGGGAGGAACGACAGATGACGGAATGGGAAGCGCTGAAAGAGGAATGTCTCCGCTGTCAGGCCTGCACGCTGGCGGCCACGCGGACCAACGTGGTGTTTGGCGTAGGCGCCGAGGACGCGGAGGTGCTGTTTATCGGCGAGGCGCCCGGGGCCAATGAGGACGCACAGGGCGAGCCCTTTGTCGGTCGCGCCGGCAAGCTGCTGGACGACATGCTGGCCATGATCGGGCTGGACCGCAGCCGCATCTACATCACCAACTCCGTCAAATGCCGCCCGCCCCAGAACCGCGACCCGCTGAACACGGAGAAGGACGCCTGCCACGGGTATCTTGCGCGGCAGCTGGCATTGATGAAGCCCAAGATCATCGTGTGCCTGGGCCGTATCAGCGCCATGGAGATCATTAAAGAGGACTTCAAAATCACCCAGGAACATGGGCAGTTCTTCGAGAAAAACGGCATTCAGATGATGGCGCTTTATCACCCCGCCGCGCTGCTGCGCGATCCCCGGAAAAAGCCGGAGACCTTCGAGGATCTGAAACGCCTGCAGGCGAAGATACAGGAGATCTGCGACCACACGGCGCTTACATTCGAATAAAAAGAGAGGTGACGCGGAGCGTCACCTCTCTTTTTATTCTTCTTTTAATACGCCACGCCCCAGTAGATGTCGGTGGTGCATTCCTTGCCGCACACCACGCACTTGCCGGTGGTGCCGGACTGCTTCAGCGGCATGCAGCGGCTGGACACGCCGGCCTTCTCCTTCATGGCCAGCTCGCACTCCAGGCTGCCGCACCACTTGGTACGGGCGAAGCCGCCCTTGCCCTGGGCCATCTCCCTGACCTCCTCCCAGGAGGTCATATCGAAGGTGTTGTCCTCCAGGTTCTTTTCCGCCATGGCGTACAGGTTGTCGTGCACATCCTGCAGCAGCTGCTGCACGGCGCTCTCCAGCTCCGTCAGGGGGACGAAGGTCTTTTCGCCGGTGTCGCGGCGGGCGATGCAGCACTGACCCTTCTCCATGTCCTTGGGGCCGATCTCCACACGCAGGGGCACGCCCTTCATCTCATACTGGGCGAACTTCCAGCCGGCGGACTGGTCGCTGTCATCCATGCTGACCCGGATGCCCGCGGCGGTCAGACGGTCACGCAGACCGGCGGCAGCCTCCAGTACGCCCTCCTTGTGCTGGGCGATGGGGATCACCACCACCTGGGTGGGTGCGATCACCGGGGGCAGCACCAGACCGTGGTTGTCGCTGTGGGTCATAATGATGGCGCCGATCAGGCGGGTAGACGCGCCCCAGCTGGTCTGGAAGGGATATTGCAGGGTATTGTCCCGGCCGGTGAACGTCACGTCGTAGGCCCGGGAGAACTTGTCGCCGAAGAAGTGGCTGGTGCCGGACTGCAGGGCCTTGTGGTCCTTCATCATGCACTCGATGGTATAGGTGGCCTCGGCACCGGCGAATTTCTCCTTGTCGGTCTTGCGGCCCTTCACCACGGGCATGGCCAGCGCGTTTTTGCACACGTCGGCGTAGCAGTTCAGCTGCTGCTCCGTCTCGGCCTCGGCCTCGGCGGCCGTCTCGTGGATGGTGTGGCCCTCCTGCCACCAGAACTCGCGGCTCCGCAGGAACGGGCGGGTGGTCTTCTCCCAGCGGATGACGGAGCACCACTGGTTGTAGAGCATCGGCAGCTGGCGGTAGGTCTGCAATACGCGGGACCAGTGGTCGCAGAACATCGTCTCGGACGTGGGGCGGAAGGCAAGGCGCTCTTCGAGCTTCTCGCTGCCGCCCATCGTGACCCACGCGACCTCGGGCGCGAAGCCGTTGACGAGCTCGCCCTCTTTCTTGAGCAGGCTCTCAGGGATTAGAACGGGCATCGCCACATTCTCGTGTCCGGTCTTTTTGAACTCCGCGTCCATCAAACGCTGCATGTTCTCCCAGATGGCGAAGCCATAGGGGCGCAGGATGGTAAAGCCCTTGACGCTGGCATACTCAACAAGCTCCGCCTTGCGGCAGATGTCGGTATACCATTGGGCGAAATCGTCTTCCAGATTCGTGATCTGTTCTACCTTTTTATCTTTTGCCATGTTTATGTTCTCCCTCAGTTTCAGGATAGAGTTCTGAATTGTTATTGTATTGTTTTTGCGCCGAATTGTCAAGCACAGGCGCGGAAAAGGTGCGGAACGGCAACGCCTTTCCGCACCTTTCTGTATTTTTCTCACACCACCGTCGGAAAACGGAGGATGGCCTTGAAGAGGTCGCCATCGATGGCGAGCGACATCTTCCCACCCTGCAGCTCCGTCAAGCTCTGCGCGATGGAGAGGCCGAGTCCGTTTCCCTCGGTCGAGCGCGAGCTGTCGCCGCGCACAAAGCGCTCCATCAATTCCTCGGCGGGAATGTTCAGCGCCGCGCGCGAGGTGTTCTTGAAGGTCACGACCGCGTCGCCGCCGGTCTTTTCAAGCGTCAGATAAACGCGCGTGCCATTCTGCGCGTATTTGCAGATGTTCGAGAGCAGATTGTCGATCACGCGCCACATCAGCGCGCCGTCCACATTGCAGAAGAGCTCCTTGTCCGGCATCACGCTCACGAGCGTCAGCTCCGCCGCGCTCAGCTTGTCGCCGTACTCGCCCTCGACCTGCGATAGAAGCTCGTTCATGCTGCACCGCACGGCGTTCACGGGCAGGTTACCCGTCGTGGCCTTGCTGGCCTCGACCAAGTCCTCCGTGAGCTTTTTGAGCTTGAACGCCTGCCGCTTGAGGACGGCGAGGTATTCTTCCTCCTGCTCGGGAGTGTGCTCATGCTGCAAAAGATCAACGTAGTTGATGATGCTCGTGAGCGGCGTCTTGATGTCGTGCGAAACGTTTGTGATAAGTTCCGTTTTGAGCCGCTCGCTCTTGAGCTGCTTGTCGATGGCCGCAGCCATGCCGTCGCCGATGGAATTCAAGTTCTCGGCGTGGCGCTTAACGTCCCAATACATCCACTTTGTGTCCACCTGCGCGTCAAGATTGCCGGCAGCGAGGGCTTCGCCCTCCTTCTGGAGCTTTCGCAGCTGCGCGGAAAAAAGGCACGCCGCAACGGAGAGAAGAAAAAGAAGCGCCACGAGCTTAAAGTATCCGTCGTAATAGCCTGCATCCGCCAGGATCACGGTCGCTGCACTGACAAGAACGCAGAGCGCGGCCGTGCGCCAGATCATCGGAAGGGCGTGCAAAAGATTCGCCACGCCACGGCCGAAGGCGCAGAGCACGCCCCAGCACCACTTGACGATCTTCCAGCACAGGCATAACACCTTATAGATGAGCGTTCCCTTCCACAGCCCGCCCACCTTGACGCGCGCACAGAATGTCACCCACGCGGCAAAGACGAGCACCGCCAGCGCAAAGCTCATCGCCAGCAGCAGCACATCGTAGGGCGGGGTGTAAAAGCTCACATAGGAGTAGACCTCCTCCACCGCCACGCACAGCAGCGCAATGATCGTGCCGTCAACGAGAAGATAGAGGTCGAAGGGAATCTTTTCCTGCCAGCCGCCCTGCAGCTCGCCGTCCTCGCGCCGCGCCGCCGTGCGGGCGAGGAAGATGAGCAGGAACAGCTCCATCGCGCCAAAGAGGATGAGCATCTCCAGGGCGTTCTGCCCCCAGTTTTCTGCCTTGTCGTAAAAAACCTTTGCCCAGTAGATATCATCCTGCGCGGGAAGGCCCTTCACAAGGTAGACATCAAAGGTCTTGTCAACATAAACGGTGCTGTAGCAGAAGGTATCACCGTCGCTGACGTTGCTGAACTCCACCTTGTCCTGCTCGTCCGTCACACGGAAGCGAATGTTGCTGTAGCTGTCTCCCTTGGAGTAGATCTTGTTGAGCTCATAGTTTCCGCCTTCCATGGCGATATAGTCATCGCAGATCTCCCACGTCTTTTTGCCGACCGCATTCAGGCAGAGGTTGCTCGTGTAAAAGTCCCGACCCATACCGCCGTAGGAATAGACAAGCCCCACAACATAGGTGAGGATGACCGGCACGAGCGCCGCCGCCAGCAAAAAAGCGACCGTCTTTGTCCAGAAATTGCGTATCCACGCAGCCTTCATTTCTTGTCCTCCATTTTATACCCCAGCCCCCACACGACCTTCAGGTAGCGCGGCTCGGAGGGGTTGATCTCCAATTTTTGCCGCAGGTGGCGGATGTGCACGCTCACCGACGTCTCCGCCCCCAGCGAATCCTCCTTCCACACCAGCTCGTAGATCTGGGCAGAGGAATAGATGCGTCCCGGGTTCTTCATCAGCAGCCGCAGGATGTTGAACTCGATGGGCGTGAGCGCGACCTCGTCGCCGTCGACCGTCACGCTTTTTTTCTCCTCGTCGAGCACGATGGGGCCGACGGTGTAGACGTTCGGCTTCTCCTCTTCCTTTTTCGACCCCAGCTGCGTGTAACGGCGGAGCTGAGACCTGACGCGCGCCAGCACCTCCACGGGGTCAAAGGGCTTTGTGATGTAGTCATCCGCGCCGATGTTCAGGCCCAGGACCTTGTCGCTGCTCTCGCTCTTGGCCGTGAGCAGGATGATGGGCACGTTGCTCTTTTCGCGCAGCTTCGCCGTCGCGGCGATGCCGTCGAGCTGGGGCATCATGATGTCCATCAGGATCAGATGGATGTCGTTCTTCTCCACGACCTCCAGCGCCTCGCGCCCGTTGCTCGCCTCAAACAGGCAGTAGTCCCCGCCGGAGAGATAGATCTTGAGCGCGTTGACAATGTCCTGTTCGTCGTCACAAATCAGAATGTTGTACATTTTCTCACCTCATGTTGGTCATTGTATCAGCCGTTTTCAAACAAAAACAGCGATTGTTTCTTAATTCTTACTTAATATCCTCTCAAAAAAGGCCGAAAGGGGCTTCCTTTCGGCCTTTCTCGGTTGTTTTCTTATCTTTTTCGGTCAATTTTGCGATAAAGGCGGAGCGCTCTCTCCGCCGCGACGCCCGCAGCGTGCGTAAGGCTGCGCGCGTTGTAATGAAGCTCTGCAAAGCAGAACGCGGACTTCCCCGCCGCCGCGAGGCACAGAGACTTTTCTTCCTTTTTCCGCCGGCTGTACCAGATCGACATAGTTCTCCTCCTCACAAATCACACCCGTCGAGCGCGGCAAGGCCGAAGCGCGCGGCGAGGCTGATCTTCGCGCGCTCGTCGTCCGAGGATGCAACATCGAATTTCGTGCGCAGCTCACGCAGGAACAGGCCGCGCAGCGAATCCTCCTGCGCTCGCGCCCAGACGTCCTCGCCAATGCGCGTCTCATCGCGCAGCTCCAAGTGGAAGAAGTCGGGCGCAAACTGCTCTTCGATCGACTTGAGATCAAGCCCGCGCTCATCCGTCTCTCCGGTGAAAATAATGCGGTAAATATCGCGCACAGTCGCATCCGGCAGGGCCGCGCGCAGCGCGTCCTCCGCCGATCTTCCCGTCACATCGACGTTCAGGATCTCATACCGTCTGCGCGCGAACGGCACAAACGAAAGTTCGGCCTTCCCGCGCTCCACCGTGCCCGTAAGGATGCCCTTTTCGCCCAGCTCGTCGAAACCGCGGCCCTCCGGGCAGCCGGAGTAGGCGTAGGTCGTCTGCCCTTCGCGCAGGAAACCGCCGAACTGGTGTGTGTGGCCGAGCGCAAGATAGTCGATCCCGCTCTCCTTGATCTGCTCTTTCGTGAGGGGATCGTAGCGCGATTCCGTGGCGGAGATATCACCGTGCAGCACCATCAGATGGATGAAATCGTCCTCCGGTGCGCGGAAGCCCGCAAGCAGGCTCTCATCCTGCACCGGCGCGGTAAACGCCGCTCCGTACACGGCGCACCCGAGTTCCGGCAGCTCCACGCGCTCGACCGTCTTCGACGTGAAGACGTGCACGTTCTCCGGCCAGGAAAGCGTCGCGTAGGGCGACTTCGCGCTGTACGGGTCGTGGTTGCCGGGGGCGATGAACACTCGCGCCCGCATTGCGCCCAGCGCCTCAGAGAGCGCTTCCAGCGTCTCGCGATAGGTCGTGTCGCTGTCGAACAGGTCGCCCGCGAGCAGCACGAGATCGACGCCGTTCTGATTCACGTAATTGCAAAGCCGCGTCAGCAGCTCGCGGCTCTCGCGGCGGCGCTGGCGCGCCTGCTCGGCGCTCAGCGCGCCGAACGCGCTGTCCAAATGGAAGTCCGCCGCGTGGACGATCTTCACGCTCATGTGTTCTCTCCTCTCATGCCTGCGGGGCGGGCGCTTTCTCCTTGCACACGTCGACCCAGGCGACAAAGTTTGAGGAATACTTCTCAAGCTCGTCGCAGGTCATCTCGATGGCGCTGTTCGCGCTGCCCGCCGCGGGGAAAACCGTGTCGAAGCGTTTGAGCGACACATCGAGATAGGTCTTCACATTCTCCGGCAGAGCAAACGAGCACACGCCGCCCGGCGCGTGGCCGGTGAATGCGCAGGCCTCATCAAAGGTCAGCATCTTTGCTTTCACGTGGAAATACGCCTTGTACTTGGCGTTGTCGATCTTCCTGTCTCCCGCCGTCACGATGATGATGGGCTCGTCGTCCGCGAGCTTGAAGCTCATGGACTTCGCGATGCGCGCGCCCTCCACGCCGACGGCGACGGCGGCCAGCTCGACCGTCGCGCTCGACACGTCGAACTCGCGGATGCGGTCGGCGATGCCGAAATGTTCAAAATACGCTCTCACTTTTTCGATGGACATTTGCGTTGTTCCTTTCTATTTTGCGCTTTTTCAGCGCACATCGACGCGCTCGACGCCCACGCAGAGCCCCGTCGCGTCATCCAATGTAAAAATCGCTCCCTGCATCTTGCCGGCGCTCTTCTCCGGCTCGCGGTAGCGGCCCGGAAGACCGCCGAGAAACGTCTCGACCGACTGCTCGGGCTTGATACCGAGCACGCTGCGCACCGCCCCCGTCATGCCGAGGTCCGTGAGGTAGCCCGTCCCCTTGGGGAAGACCTCTTCGTCCGCCGTCGGCACGTGGGTGTGCGTGCCCCAGATGGCGCTGACGCGGCCATCGAGGTAATAGGCCATGGCGAGCTTTTCGCTCGTCGCCTCGGCGTGGAAGTCAAGCAGCGTGAACGTCGGCTTTTCGCCGCTTTTGAGCAGCTCGTCCGCCGTTTTGAACGGATTGTCCGCATGGAACGCGAGGTCGCAGCGGCCGATGAGGTTCATCACCGCGATGCGGGCGCGCCCGCAGTCGAAAACGCCGTAGCCCCTTCCCGGCACGCGCGCGCCGAGATTGTGCGGCCGCAGAATATACGGGCAGTCGTCGAGGTAGTCGGTGATCTGCATCTTGCCGAATGTGTGGTTGCCAAGCGTGATGACGTCCGCTCCCGCGGAGAAGATGCGCTCGGCGTCGTTCGGCGTCAGGCCGACCATCGCGGCATTCTCGCCGTTGACCACGGTGAAGTGGATGTTCTTGAGTTTTTTCACGGCGCGCAGATGGTGCTCGAGGCAGCTGACGCCGCAGCCGCCCACCACATCGCCGATGGCCAGAATATTGTAGAGCATGGCGTTCCTCCGCTTTGCGTTTTCCCCAGTATAGCAAGGCGCGGGACAAAACGCAAGAAAGGCATGAAAAAAGGCCCCGCAAAAGCGGAGCCTTTTTCTTATTTCGCGTATTCGATGGCGGTCGTCTCGCGCAGGACGTGCACCTTGATCTGGCCGGGATATTCCATCTCTTCCTCGATCTTTTTGGCAAGCTCGCGCGCCAGAATGACCATCTGGTCCTCGCTGACCTGGTCGGGCTTGACCATCACGCGCACCTCGCGGCCGGCCTGAATGGCATAGGCCTTGTCGACGCCGGGATAGCTGCCGGTGATCTCCTCAAGCTGCTCGAGGCGCTTGATGTAGTTCTCCAGATTCTCGCGGCGGGCGCCGGGACGGGCGGCAGAGATCGCATCCGCCGCCTGCACGAGGCAGGCAACGATGGTCTGCGGCTCCACGTCGTTGTGGTGCGCCTGCACGGCATGGATGATGTCGTCCTTTTCGTGGTACTTGCGCAAAAATTCGACGCCGAGGGCGACGTGCGTACCCTCCATCTCGTGGTCGACGGCCTTGCCGATATCGTGCAGCAGGCCTGCGCGCTTGGCGGCGTAAACGTCCGCGCCCAGCTCGGCGGCCATCATGCCCGCAAGGTGCGAGACCTCGATGGAGTGCTGCAGGACGTTCTGGCCGTAGCTCGTGCGGTAGTGCAGGCGGCCGAGCATCTTCACAAGCTCGGGGTGCAGGCCGCGGATGCCGGTCTCCAGCACGGCGCGCTCACCCTCAGACTTGATGATGGCGTCCACCTCGCGGCGGGCCTTGTTGACCATCTCTTCAATGTGCGTGGGATGGATGCGGCCGTCGGCGATGAGCTTTTCGAGCGCCAGGCGCGCAACTTCGCGGCGCACGGGTTCGAAGCACGAGACGGTGATCGCCTCGGGCGTGTCGTCGATGATGAGGTCGACGCCCGTGAGCGTTTCGATCGTGCGGATGTTGCGGCCTTCGCGGCCGATGATGCGGCCTTTCATCTCGTCATTGGGCAGGGGCACCACACTGACGGTGATCTCGGCAACATGGTCGGCAGCGCAGCGCTGGATGGCAGAGGCGACGATCTCGCGGGCGCGGGAATCGGCCTCGTCCTTGGCGCGCTGCTCCAGCTCCTTGATCTTGAGCGCGGTCTCGTGCGTCACTTCGCTCTCGACCTGCTCGATCAGGTACTTCTTGGCGTCTTCGGCAGTAAAACCGGAAATGCGCTCAAGCATTTCGGTCTGGCTGCGCTTGATGATCTTGATTTCTTCGTTTTCCTTGTCCAGAGCGGCATGCTTCTGGTTGAGGGCCTCCTCGCGCTTTTCCAGCGCGTCGGTCTTGCGGTCGAGGTTCTCCTCCTTCTGCTGGAGCCGGCGCTCCTGCTTCTGCTGCTCGGCGCGGCGTTCCTTGACTTCCTTCTCGTATTCGTTTCTGGAGCGCAGGATATCTTCCTTTGCCTCCAACATGACTTCGCGTTTCTTGTTTTCAGCGCTCTTGATCGCTTCGTTGACAATACGAAGCGCCTCTTCATCGGCGTTGGAGATCTTCTCCTCGGCGCGTTTAGCGGCTCTCTTGCGAATCCAAATACCAAGAAGAATGCCAATGACGAGCGTCCCCACCGCGATAAGCGCAGCGTAGAGATAGCTGATCATGCGATTCCTCCTGTGTGCTTTTTTTGATCGATGCGATTGATCTATCGTTGGGTTTTTGAATCATAAACGGGAGATTCCCCTTCTCTCCCCTCCATAAATCCAAAAAACATTGTAAACTTTTTATAACCAGCTGTCAAGGAAAAGTCGCGTTCGGAAAAAATCGGAAACGGGCGAATGTCACACTGCGATGTAGGCCTGCGCCGCGTAGCCGAGCTGTCCGTCATAGCCCACGGAGTACCAGCCCTGATAGCTGCCGTAGACCTGCACGCTCTCGCCGTTCGGGATGCTGCCGACTGTTTCCCCGTCGATGCCCGGGTAGCTTCGCAGGCGCAGGGCTGAGCCCTCGGTCGTGACGACGCCGGTGCGCACGAGCTGCGGGTAAATGAACGGCAGGCCGAAATACTCCGTCAGTCCCCGCGCGATGGCCTGCGCCGCGGCGTCGAGGTTATTTTCGATCCAGCGCGCATCGTCGTAATTGTCGTGATAGCCGAGCTCGATGAGATTCGCAGGGTATCTGGGCCGCCGCACCTCGCCGAGCGTTGTGGTCGCCTGCGTCGTCACCTTTGCAGGCAGCGGGTAGACCATGCGCAGCTGCGCGGCGAAGAGCTCGGCAGCACGCTTTCCGTCGCTGCTCGTGGGATAGTAAAAGACGATGATGCCGCGGTTCTTCCCCGCCTGCCCCTCCCCCGAGGCGTTGGAGTGCAGGGCAAGGTAAAAGTCAAAGCCGCCGAGGCTGTTCGCCTGCGCGATGGACGAGGCCGCGGTCATCTCCGGCGTGTTGCGCACAAAGGAGATGGTGTTTGCGTAAAGGTACGGCTCGAGCGTGTCGGCCAGCAGATTCATCCAGTATTCCTCGCTGCCGCTGCCGTCGGCATACGGGTTCCAATCCTGTGTGGAGGGGCTCAAATAAATTCTGGGCATGTGCAAAACCTCCCGTCGTTTCCAGTCTATGCTTGAAAAGCGGCGCACATGCAAAAAAAGAGACCGCCGAAGCGGTCTCTTTTTCATTAGCAGGATGCTTTGCGTTACACGGACGCAGCCGCCTTGTCCTTCTTGTTCTCGATACGCTGGAGAACGAGGACGACGACCAGCACCGCAAGACCCGCAAGGTCAGTGACCGTGCCGGGGATGACCATCAGCAGGCCGCCGATGACCAGCGCGACGCGGCTGATCGCCTTCATGTCGCGGATCAGGTAGCCCATCAGGCCGGAGGCGATAGACGCCATACCGAGGGTCGCGGAGATGACGATGGAGGCAACGCTCAGGAACTTGACGTCGTTGCCAACGAAGATCAGGGCGTTATTGTAAGCAAAGATGTAGGGGATGATGAACGCCGCGATTGCGAGACGGGTCGCGTTCCAGGCGGTCTTCATCGGGGGAGCCTTGGCGATGGCGGAACCGGCGTAGGCAGCCAGCGCAACGGGCGGGGTGATGTCTGCGACGATACCGAAGTAGAAGCAGAACATGTGGGCAGCCATCAGGTCGAGACCCATGCCGGAGGCAAGGATCGGCGCGCAGGTGGTGGCCATGATGATGTAGTTCGCGGTGGTGGGAACGCCCATGCCGAGCACGATGCAGCAGAGCATCGTCAGCACGAGAGCGATGATCAGGTGACCGTTGGACAGACCGACGATCGCGCCGATGAGCACCTGGCCGAGACCGGTCATGGTGACGACGCCGGCGATGATACCAGCCATACCGCAGGCGATACCGACGCTCAGGCAGTTCTTGCCGCCGTTTTCAAACGCGTCGATGATGGTGGGCAGGCTCTTGACGTTGGGCTTGCTGATGGCGTAGTTGATAACCAGCAGCGCGAAGGCGATGGCAAGGCAGAGCGTGCTGCCGTTCTCGCCCATGAAGGTGCCCGGCTCGAAGCTGCGGCTCATGAGGGTCATGAACAGAAGCGGGATCAGGGGGATCGCCATGACGAGCTTCTTCTTGCCCTCTTCACGGCTGATCATGGCGACGACCACGCAGTAAAGGGTCGCGTACACGGCGGCGGTGGCCATCGTGAAGCCGATCATGATCATGTAGACCAGAACGACCAGCGGGAGGATGAGGTAGATCTGCGGGAGCAGGATCTTCCACTTGGGGAGCTCTTCGCGGGGCAGGCCCTTGAGGCCGAGCTTCTTGGCCTTGAAGTGCACGCCGAGGAAGATGCCGAGGAAGTACAGGAATGCGGGCAGGATTGCACGCACGATGATATCAGCATAGGGAACGCCGACCATTTCCGCCATCAGGAACGCCGCAGCGCCCATGATCGGGGGCATGATCTGACCGCCGGTGGAGGACGCAGCCTCGACCGCGCCGGCAAACTCCGGGGGATAACCGGTCTTCTTCATCATCGGGATGGTGACGGAACCGGTGGTAACGGTGTTACCGACGGAGGAACCGGAGACCATGCCGCAGAGGGCAGAGGAAACGACCGCGACCTTTGCAGGACCGCCGGAAGCCCAGCCGACCAGCGCGTTCGCGCAGTCGATGAAGAAGTTTGCAACACCCGTGGCCTCCAGGAAGGCGCCGAAGATGACGAACAGCGCGATGTAGGTCGAGCAGACGCCGATCGGGGTGCCGAGGATACCGGTCGTGGTGTAGAAGAGGTTATACATAACGGTCTTTAAGTCCTTGCCCGCGCCTAAGAAGGCGTAGAGCACGAACACCGCCGCTACGCAGATGATCGGCATACCGACCACGCGGCGGCAGCACTCGACGAGGATCAAAGTGCCGATGATTGCAAATACGATCAGAAGGGGAATCGAAACGCCGCCGATCTGCACGACAAAGGTCTTCTGGATACGGGTACCGGCAGACACGATTTTTTCAAGATTTAAGGGGTAGAAGAAGAAGCAGAACGCGCCGACTGCCGCCATGACGATATCGTACCAAGGCATGTAGTTGACCTTCTGAGAGCCCTTCTTGATGGGGTAGTAGATAAACACGAGAATGATGACCAGACCGAGGAAGAGCGGACGGCGCGCACGCTCGTCCATCTTGATCCACATGTTCATCACGATCAGGAAAATGCCGAACAGTGCCGTAAGGACACGCAGAATCTTGCGGGGAGTCCCCTCCCAGACGCGCGTGTTCGACTCACGGTCGTACTTTTTCATGATCGCATCGACGTCTTCCATGGTGCCGACGTCGTTGTCGACTGCAACATTGTTGAGCTTTTCGTTTTCAGCCATGATGCAATTTCCTCCTAATTCTATTTGAGAGCGTCCGTGCGCTCAGACGAGCCAGAATTCGTAATTAAAACGCACAGGCGCGTTTTTTCCACACAAATCACGCAGACTGACATCCTCGCCGTTTACATTGAGTACATGGTCAGAGACCGTACCGACAATGTAGCCGACGTTTGTCCTGTCCTGATGGATGTTTCGGATGACCATTGCCCAGCCCTTGTAATCGGGGCGGTCCACATAGACCTTGTCAAGCGTTTCGCCGGGGTTGAGCTCCGTCTGCACGCCTGCGCCAAAGGAGCAATAGGTCGTCTCCTCCACATAGATCGTTTTGTTTTCGATCTCGTAGGTATCGGTCAGGGGATATTTGTTCACGGAATGGATAAAGGTCACGGAAAAGCGGTCTCCCTCGCCCATTTTGTACCGGGCGTAGACCTCGCCGGTGTCGCGGTTGCGCAGGGTCAGATAGTAGCCGGAGCGAGGAAGAAGCACGGCGGCCGCTGCAATAATCGTTATTATTGCAGCGGCCGCAATTATGTATTTCCGCAGATGAGAATTCACGTCAATACACGGTAGCGATCCTGCTTACAGGACGCCAACTTCCTTGTAGTACTTCTCAGCACCGGGATGCATGGGGACAGTCGCGCCGGCAGAGGCAGCCTCGGGATCGAGGAAGCCGAACTTGGCGTGGCCTTCGGTCAGAGCGTCCTTGTTGTCGAACATGGCCTTGACGAACTCATAAACGACATCCTCGCTCAGATCCTTGGAAGCAACGAGAGTAGCCTGAATGGCGACGCAGACGACATCGCCGGTCATGCCGGTATAGGTGGTGGAGGGCAGGTCGTCACGGATCAGGAACGGATAGGCCTCCTGAATGGCGGCGAGCTCTTCGTCAGTGAGGGAGACGAGGTTGAGGGTGTTGGTGGTGGCGTAGTCGACGATAGCGGTCGTGGGAGCACCGGCGACGGTGAAGGCGGCATCGATCTTGCCGTCCTTGAGCTGGTCAACGCCATCCTGGAAGGAGCCGTTCACCGCATTGACGTCGTCCTTGGTAAGACCCGCAGCGCCGAGCACCTGCCAGGCGTTGATCTCGGTACCGGAACCAACGTCACCAACGCAGACGGTCTTGCCCTTGAGGTCGGCAACGGTGTTGATGCCGGGCTTGGCAAGGATCTGAACGGTCTCGTTGTAGATACCGGCGACCCAAAGAGCGTCGGTCTCGGGAGCGCCGTCGAAGGAGTTGGTGCCCTCGTGCGCGTAGTTGATAACGTCGGACTGCAGAATGGCCATCTGAGCCTCGCCGTCGGTGATCATGTTGACGTTCGCGACGGAAGCGCCGGTGGACTCAACATTGAGGGTGGAAAGGGTCAGCTTGGAGTCGAGGACGGTCTTGAGAACGCCGCCGACAGCATAGTAGGTACCGGAGGTACCGCCGGTCGCCAGAGTGATCGCAACGGGGGAGCTGGAATCGCCGTCGTTGTTCTGGCTATCATCCGTCTTCTCACCGCCGCAGGCGACCAGCGCGAAGACCATCGCGAGAGAGAGGATCAGAGCTAAAAACTTTTTCATACGCAATCTCCTTTTTGATTCTTCCGGCATTCACCGCTTCACCGGCACATGCTCCGCCGCGTGGGGGCGCTTCGGAGCACCTACGTTGGAGAAGCGTTGAATTCCGAAATTTACTTGCCTCTTTCAGGCAGTCTCATTATAGCTGAATGACAGGTCTATTGCAAGACGTTTTTACTTTTTTGGATATTTCGCCAAATTATCGTTGAATTCCGTCATCATTCGACCGATTATTTCGTTAAACATTTGTCAGGTTTTCAATTTTTTCTTTAGGTATAAAAAATCAGGGCGGCAAAGCGCCGCCCTGATTTTATGAAAGGCTCAAATGCTAATTATGCAAAATCGGTATGCTATTATTTCTTTTCCTTGTTGTCCACGACCTGCTTGAGAAGCGCGGAGAACTCGTCCATGCTCATCGCGCCGAGGTCGCCGTCCGCGCGGTGGCGCGGGGAAACGGTGCCGTTCTCCATGTCGCGGTCGCCGACGACGAGCATGTAGGGGACCTTCTCCATCTGCGCGTCGCGGATCTTGCGGCCGATCTTCTCGTTGCGGTAGTCGACCTCGACGCGGAAGCCCATGTCTTCGAGCTTCTTGGCCTGCTCGGCGCAGTAGTCGGCGGCGCGGTCGGTGACGGGCAGGAAGCGCACCTGCTCGGGCGCCATCCACGTCGGCAGCGCGCCGGCGTACTCCTCGATGAGGTAGGCGAGCGTGCGCTCGTAGCAGCCGAGAGAAGTGCGGTGGATGATGTACGGCAGCTTCTTCTCGCCGTTTTCGTCGATGTAGTACATGCCGAAGCGCTCGGCGAGCAACATGTCGATCTGGATGGTGACGAGGGTGTCTTCCTTGCCGTAGACGTTCTTATACTGGATGTCGAGCTTCGGGCCGTAGAATGCGGCCTCGTCGATGCCGACGGTGTAGTCGACGTCGAGATCCTTGAGGATGCGCTCCATCACGCTCTGGGCGTGATCCCACTGCTCCTTCGTGCCCTCGTACTTGTTGTTCGGGTTCGCGGGATCCCACTGGGAGAAGCGGAACGTGCACTTGTCAAGAAGGCCGACGGTGCCGAGGCAGTACTTGGCAAGGTCGAGGCAGCCCTTGAACTCCTCTTCGAGCTGGTCGGGGCGCAGGACGAGGTGGCCTTCGGAGATCGTGAACTGACGCACGCGGATGAGGCCGTGCATCTCGCCGGAATCCTCGTTGCGGAACAGCGTCGAGGTCTCGCCCAGGCGCATCGGCAGGTCGCGGTAGGAGCGCTGGCGGTTCAGGTAGACCTGATACTGGAACGGGCAGGTCATCGGGCGCAGGGCGAAGCACTCCTTCGTCTCGTCATACGGGTCGCCGAGGATGAACATGCCGTCGAGATAGTGATCCCAGTGGCCGGAGATCTTGTAAAGGTCGCGCTTGGCCATGAGCGGGGTCTTGGTGAGAAGATAGCCGCGCTTCTGCTCGGTATCCTCGACCCAGCGCTGGAGCACCTGCACGACGCGCGCGCCCTTGGGCAGCAGCACCGGAAGGCCCTGACCGATGCAGTCGACGGTGGTGAAATATTCGAGCTCGCGGCCGAGCTTGTTGTGGTCGCGCTTGACGGCCTCCTCGCGCTCTTTGAGGTAGGCGTCCAGCTCTTCCTTCTTCGGGAAAGCGACGCCGTAGATGCGCTGGAGCACCTCGCGGTTCGAGTCGCCGCGCCAGTAGGCGGCGTTGCAGGCGGTCAGCTTGATGCCGTTGCCCTTGATGCGGCCGGTGGAGTCCACGTGGGGGCCGGCGCACAGGTCGGTAAACTCACCCTGCTTGTAGAAGGAGATGTGGGCGTCCTCCGGCAGGTCGTTGATCAGCTCCACCTTGTAGGGCTCCTCCTTCTCCTCCATGAACTTGATGGCCTCGGCGCGGGGCAGCTCAAAGCGCTCCAGCTTCAGCTTCTCCTTGCAGATCTTCCGCATCTCTGCCTCGATCTCCGTCAGGTTGTCGGGGGTAAAGGCAAAGGGTGCGTCCAGATCGTAGTAAAAGCCGTTGTCGATGCTGGGGCCGATGGCCAGCTTCACCTCCGGCCACAGGCGCTTCACCGCCTGCGCCAGAATGTGGGAGCAGGTATGCCAGTACGTCTTGCGGTACTGCTCGTTTTCAAACGTGTAGATGTTTTCCTCGCTCATGGTACAGTCCTCCTTGTTTTGGGGGCGGGTATAAAAACAACCCCACCCCTGATGTGTTTCAGGGGTGAGGTAAATGACTTTACTCCACGGTTCCACCCTGCTTACGGCATACGCCGTCGCTCGTGACTTCTGTAACGGGAAGCCCCCGTCCTGCTCATCGCAGGCGGCTCGGGAGTGGTACAGGCTGCGCCGCAGGCAGGACGCTTTCAGCCGGGGCGTCCCTCTCTTTGGCCGTTGGAAAAACAGCTTCTTCTCCGTCAATGCCTTTTTGATGGAGAATAGTATAAACCGCTTTTTGCGGTTTGTCAACGGGTCTTGCCGCGTTTTACCGCAGAACCTCCAGCAGCTCCGCCGCCGTGTCCACGATGACCGCCGCGCCGGCCTCCGCCAGCGCCTGACGGCCCCGAAAGCCCCAGCTTACCGCTGCCAGCGGCAGTCCCGCGTTACGGGCCGTGGCCACGTCCACCTCGCTGTCCCCCACGTAGACGGCGTCGGCAGCGGCCACGCCCAGCGTGTCCAGCGCGCGGAACACCAGATCCGGCGACGGCTTGGGCGGCACATCGTCCCGCTGCCCAAAGGCGGGCAGCCCCGGAAAGAACCGGGCGGCCAGCGTTTTGGTGGTGGCGTCCGGCTTGTTGGACACCACCGCCGTCTTAATGCCCGCCGCATCCAGCGCCGCCAGCACCGCCGGAATACCGGCGTAGGGCACGGTGGCCACGCAGTTGTGGGTCTGATACCAGTCCCGGTACTCCGTCAGCACCGTCTCGAAGTCCTCGCCGGTGACGGTGGGCGGCAGGGCCCGCTCCATCAGCCGCCGTGCGCCGTTGCCCACGAACGTCCGCACCTCCTCCGTTGTGCGCAGGGGCCAGCCGTGAACGGACAGGATGTGGTTCACCGCGCTGACCATATCCGCCAGCGTGTCCAGCAGCGTGCCGTCCATATCAAATAAGATCGCTTTGTATTTCATGCAGCATCGTTCCTTTCATCGGCGAGACACCCCGCCGCAGGTCGGTGCTATCTTACCACGCCTTCCCGCAGATGGCAAGAGGGACGAGGTGCTCCTCATCCCTCTTGTATGGCCGCCAGCACTACGGTGCGGGCGTCGGTGAACGCCGACGAGCAGGTAGACATGGCCAGCACCCGCTGCGGTCGGTCCGTCGTCTCCCAGCACAGGGCCTCCCCCTCGGCCCAGTCCAGCAGCGGCGATACGTCCTCCTGCCAGTGCTCCGGTCGGAAGATGTGTTCCTCCGATGCCGGCACCAGCAGGCAGGCGAACACCTCCAGCGTGCAGGCGCCGTCCGGCAGCAGCAGGGCTCCCGTCCGGTGCTCCCGCAGGAACGCCGCGTCCTGATACTTCTCCAGGTCGCCGAACATCTGGCCGCTGACCATGTGGTGGCCGTACAGCAGGCTGTACCCGCCGGCGAAGTCCGGTGCGCAGCGGGTATCCAGAAAGATGGTGCCCGCCAGAGAGAAATTCCCGTACACGTCGGTGTTCACGTAGGTCAGGTTGTCCTTTCCCTGCACCACGGGGTAGTCTACGCCGGTACCGTCCAGCGTCACCCAGGCGCACACGTCGGCGTTCACCGCCCGCAGCTCCGCAAAGGGTACCCCTCCCTCCTGGGGCTTCAGGGTCAGAAGAGACGCCTGCACCTCCTCCGCCGCCGCGTACACCTGCCGGTTGTCCCACAGGGCGTAGCCCGCGTATACCGCCAGCAGCGCCAGCAGCACCGCCACCAGCGCGCTGGTGACATCGTCGAAAAATTTCAGCACCTTATAGGGCAGCATGTCCGTCCTCCCTTACAGCCCGCGGCGGCGCAGCAGGGTGATGACCTTCCCCGCCGCGTCCTGCTGCGGCACCGCACCGAAGTGACGGCTGTCCCGTCCGTGGGTACGGTAGTCGTTCAGTATAAACAGACAGCCCTCCGGCACGGTGTAGCTGGTTTCCGCCTTTGCCTGCGGATAGCGGAGCAGCGTTTCTCCGTGGAGGGTACCGTTGACCCGCAGCGTACCGTCCTCCTCCAGCATCACCACATCGCCGCCCACGGCGGCCACGCGGCCCAGCCGCAGCACCCCCTCCTGCCGGTACAGCACCAGGTCGTCCTGCGCCCACCGGCGCTGGAGCCGGTAGGCGATGAGCAGATCCCCGTCCTTTACGGCGGGGAACATGTCCTGCCCCTCCGCCTGCGTCACCAGCAGCACCACGCCCAGCAGCACCGTCAGTGCTGCCGCCGCTGCCGCCAGCCGCGTCAGCAGTGAGAGGGCCAGCCGTCGGTCCCGCTGCCGCTCCTCCGCCGTTCGCGGCGGGCGTGGCCGTGCCGTCCCCTGCGGTACGGCGTTTCTCTGTTCCATGATGCTCCCCCCTGTCGTTTGCTGGAGCTATGGTAGCACACGCGGGCCGCAGAATGCGCCGTTTTCTGTCGGAACCCCGATCTTATTCCCGCACAGGCAAAATAAAAGTCCCCCAGCAAATGCTGGGGGATTTTCCTGTAAGATGCCGTTACGCCGTCCGGCCGCGAAATACCGCGCCGATGAGTTCGATGACCGCGAACACCACCAGATACCACGCCACATTCACGCCGTGGGAATAGACGGCTGCGAACACCATGAACAGTGAGCACAGGATCGCCAGCACCGGCATAACCTTCCCGCGGAAGGCGGGCAGGTCGCGGCGGCGCATCAGCGCGATGTAGATGGGGATATACAGGACGTACAGCGTGATAATGGGCAGCTCCGAGGAGTCGAATTTGAAGGGGCCGAAGCCGTTCATGATAGTGCCGCCGTAGAAGTACAGCAGCCACAGAGAGCTGACCAGCAGGCCGAACACCGCAGAATTGTTGGCCATACCGGTGTTGGGATCCACGCTGCGGAACATGGCCAGCCGCGGGCTTTCGCACTCGCTGGCCAGGTCGAACATGCCGCGGGTCACGGCCATGGTCAGGCCGTTGCAGGTTCCCCAGCAGGATATGACCACGAACGCAAAGATCAGCGCGCCGCCCACCTGCCCGAATACGTTCTGGAAGGCCAGCTTTGCGCCGGCCTCGCCGCCGGCCATCATGACCTCCGACTCCACCGCGCCGGCAAGGCCAATGTAGTACACCACATACACCACGGCGATGATGACGGTGCCGATCAGCAGGGCGCGGGGCATGTTCTTCTTGGGGTTCTCCAGCTCCGTGCCGATGGAGGTGGCGCAGATCCAGCCCTCAAAGGCGAAGGCCAGCGACACCACTGCGCCGAACAGTCCTTCCGCGAAGGGGATCTCCGTCACCACGTGGGTGAAGTTGAAGCTGGTCATACCGTTGCCGAGTCCTACGATAGTACCCACCACGGCCATCAGCAGCAGCGGGATCAGCTTGATGACGGTGGTGGTGATGGCAAACCGCCCCGCCAGCCGCGGGGCCAGCGCGTTCATGGTGTAGGTGACGATCATGAACACCCCCGCCAGCATCATGGTGCGGCCGCCTATCACCGCATCCTCCCAGCCCATCAGCACGCCGAAATAGCGGGCGGGCAGCCAACTGAGCACCGCCACCAGCGAGGGGTAGTAGATGACCGCCATGAACCATCCCACATAGTAGCCGTAGGTCTTTCCGCAGGAGGCCCGGGCGTAGCCCACCAGCCCCTCCACGTCCTGATGGCTCTGGGCCGCCACGCCGAAGGTGCAGGCGCTGATGATCATCACCACGCCCATAATAATGAAAGCCAGAATGCCCACGGACAGATTGCCGCCGGTCTTTGTCAGCACCGCCTCCGCCTTGAAGAACACGCCGGAGCCGATGACCGTGCCCACCACCAGCGCAATGGCAACAGGCAGCGTATACCGTTTTTCCATATAGATTTTCCTTTCTCTCCCGTTTCGCTTGTGCCCAAATCACAATAATGGGTTTATTATACGCCGTACCGCCCGCGCCGGACAAGCACTTTCCCGTCTTGTGCGGTAGAAATTATGTGTTCTTTTTTGGATAATATGCCAAAAATCCGCTTATTTTTGTCCACTCGGCATGCAAAAAGGCGGCGCAGAGCTGCCGCCTGCGCCGTCTCCGGATGGTTTTTTACACGTTGAAGCGGAAGTAGATCATGTCGCCGTCCTTCACCACGTACTCCTTACCCTCGGAGCGCA
>ERZ827043.1616-NODE-1616-length-22120-cov-12.805076_pt1 | contig 22120 bp, 24 predicted proteins | sample MGYA00519923_ERZ827043 | MGnify/ENA primary metagenome ERZ827043 (study PRJEB31778, sample SAMEA3449251) | human gut metagenome | biome: human gut; feature: human-associated habitat; material: faeces | place: United Kingdom | collected 2010/2012 ...
CCTTTCTGCTATTTCTTGCTAAGCTCTACCCCAACTATTGACACAGAGCCAAAAGAAACCCAGGAAGGGTGTCTTTCACGTCCAATAAGAATAAAATCTGAACTTTTTTGACAGTTCAGATTTTCAAGCAGACTGGCAAAAATACTTTTTTGACAGTCTGAACATCCGGAGCTGCGTTTGCAGCTCCGGATGTTTCACATTTTTGTTTCGTATATAAGCTTGCTGTCGATCACTTGCCGAACCAGTTGATAACATGGCGCGGGCAGACGTCGACGCAGTGACCGCAGCCGACGCACTTGGAGACGTCCACAGCGGCGAGGTTATCCTTTACGACGATAGCGTCGGCAGGGCACTCTCTCTGGCACTTCATGCAGCCGATGCAGCCGAAGTCGCACATCTTCATGACCTTTGCGCCCTTGTCCATATTGCCGCAGGCGGGCATGATCTTCTGGCTTTCGGGGATCAGCTTTATGATGCTCTTGGGGCAGGCATCGGCACAGGCGCCGCAGCCTACGCAGCGCATACGGTTGACCTTGGCAACGCCGTCAACGATATGTATCGCGTCGAACTGGCAGGCTCTGGTGCAGTTGCCGAGACCGATGCAGGCGAATGTGCAGGTCTTGTTGCTCTTGCCGCCGAAGAGCATGGCGGCCTGGCAGTCGATGGGGCCGGAGTAGTTGAAGCGCTTCTCCGCGTGACCCTCGGTGCCGGAGCAGGGAACAAAAGCGACCATCTTTTCCACATCGCCGCCGGAGACACCCATGATCTCTGCGATCTTTGCGGCAGCCTCAGCGCCGCCCGCAACGCAGCGGTTGGTGGGAGCTTCGCCCGCGGCGACAGCGGCGGCATAGCCGTCACAGCCGGGGTAGCCGCAGCCGCCGCAGTTCGCGCCGGCGAGGCATTCTCTTACAGCAGCCTGCTTGGGGTCGACATCAACATGGAATATCTTGGAAGCGTAGGCGAGCAGTGCGCCGAAGATAGCGCCCAGAACGCCGAGGACAAGGACAGCAAGAAGTATAGTTTTCATATGTTCATGCCCTCCCTATCAAAAGATCTTCATGCCGCTGAAGCCCATGAACGCAAGCGCCACGAGAGCCGCGGAAACAAGGCATATCGGGAATCCCTCGAAGCACTCGGGATACTCTGAGAACTCAACGCGCTCACGCACGGTGGCAAACAGGACGATAGCGAGCATGAAGCCGAGACCGCCGGTGATGCCGTAGACGAGAGACTCGATGAAGTTGTAGTGGTTCTGGACGTTCAGCAGAACGACGCCGAGAACCGCGCAGTTGGTAGTGATAAGGGGAAGATAAATACCCAGTGCGGAATAGAGGGAGGGAACCATCTTCTTGAGGAACATTTCGACGAACTGCACCAGAGCGGCGATGACCAGAATAAAGGTCAGCGTCTGGAGGAACGCGAGTCCCAGCGGGACGAGCACAAACTGGTCAATGACCCAGCAGATCGCCGAGGCGAGACCCATGACGAAAGTAACGGCAAGACCCATACCGACGGCGGTGTCGACCTTATTGGAGCAGCCGAGGAACGGGCAGCAGCCGAGGAACTGCGAGAAGATAAAGTTGTTTATCAGGATCGCACCAAGGGAGATTGAAATAATATTAGTAAGCATTATTCTTCAGCCTCCTTTGCAGCTTCTTCAGCAAGCTGTTTTTTCTTTGCGGATTTCTTGAGCGCGTACTGCATGACGGCGATCAGGACACCAAGGGTGAGGAATCCGCCGAAGGGCATGATAAGGATGGTAGCGCCGAGATCCTCTGCGAAGAGCTGGATGCCTGCGCCGGTGCCGTCGAGAGTGAGGCGGAAGCCGTTTGCGATGTCGATAAGACCGCCGCCGAAACGGCCGGAGCCGAGGAACTCACGCACAACGCACATGATGATAAGCACGACCGTGTAGCCGAAGCCCTGGAAGATACCGTCGAAGAAGGACGGGCCCACAGGCATCTTCTGGCAGAACGCCTCTGCGCGGCCGATGATGATGCAGTTAACGACTATCAGCGGGATGAACACGCCGAGAGCGGAGCTCAGCGCCGGGACGAAGGCCTGCAGCAGCAGGTCAACTATCGTGACGAAGCCCGCGATAACGACGACGAATATCGCCAGACGGATCTCGTCGGGGATGATCTTGCGCATTGCCGAGACAACGACATTGCAGCAGGTCAGGATGATGAGAACGGACAGACCCATACCCACGCCGTTGAAGAGAGAGGTTGTGATCGCCATGGTGGCGCACATGCCTATCTGCTGGACAAGAACGGGGTTATTGGTAATGAGGCCTTCTCTAAACTGTTTCTTGATATTCATTCAGTGCCTCCTTAACCCAGTGATTCCACAGCTTTTATAGACTCTGCGACCGCGCCCGCAACTGCGTTGGAGGTGATGGTAGCCGCGGTGATGGAGTCTATGGTTCCGCCGTACTTGGTGAGAGCGACATCATCGCCCGTGCCGATGAACTGGCCGCGCCACCAATCGCCGTATTCGCTGGCGGCAGCTGCCTTTGCGCCGAGGCCGGAGGTCTCTGCGTGGGAGATGATGGAAATGCCGGTGCACTTCATGTCGGTATCGACGCCGACAGCCATCGTGATGCTGCCCTGAGCGCCGGAGAAGGTGGTGGTGACGACATAGCCCTTGTCGCCGGCCTTGACTATTCTGTCAATGGTCGTGAAGGTGGCCTGATCGTAATCGACGTCCGTGTAATCGGATGCTTCAAGGACTGCGGAGTAGGCCTTGGCGGTCTTGATGCGATCCTGCTCGGCGATCTTATCCTTGGTGATAAGGTTGACTCCGCCGAGAACGCCCGCGACGATCGCGCAGACAAGGAACAGAACTACTGTGAGCTTGACTATCTTATTCATTATGCGCCCTCCTTTGCCGCTTTCTTTGCGGCCTTAGCGGCGGCAAGGTCTTCCTTGGTGACGCCGAACTGCGGGCGGCAGAATGCCTTATCGATCGCCCATGTGCAGAGGTTCATGATAAGTATACCGTAGGATACGCCTTCGGGATAGCTGCCGAAGTAGCGGATGAGCACGGTCAGAACGCCGCAGCCGAAGCCGTAAAGCAGCTGGCCGGGCATGGTGACAGGGCTGGTGGCATAGTCGTTTGCCATGAAGAACGCGCCGAGCAGCATACTGCCGCTGAAGACGTTGTACATGACCCAGTCGGCACGGGAGTAGCCCTCGTGGCCGAAGATGAAGGTCAGCACGACGACGGTGCCGATGAACGCGGTGGGGATGCGCCAGGTGATGACCTTGCGGATGAGCAGGTACGCCGCGCCTATAAGCAGCGCTATCGCGCTTATCTCGCCGATGCAGCCGGGCATATTGCCGAGGATGATGTTCTTGTAGTTCAGGTATGCGGGCATTGCTTCGCCGCTGTAGAGATAGGTCATCGGGGTGGCCATCGTGGTGCCGTCAACAACGCCCTTGAGGCTGTTGGGGACGATCCAGGTGGTCATGTGGTTCGCGTAGGACGCGATGAGGAACGCGCGGCCTGCGAGAGCCGGGTTCAGGAAGTTCTTGCCGATGCCGCCGTAGAGCTGCTTGACAACAACTATGGCAAAGAAGGTGCCGATGATGGGCAGCCACAGAGGAGAGCTTGCCGGCATCGTGAGCGCCATGAGCAGACCGGTGAGCGCTGCGGAGCAGTCGCCGATGGTGCAGGTCTTCTTCATAAGCTTGCGGTAAGCCCACTCGAAGAACACGGCGGAAGCCATGGAGACGAGGCAGACGGCTATCGGATACCAGCCGAACTGGATGATGGCGACGACGAGTGCAGGCATGAGTGCGATGATAACATCGATCATGATGCGTCTGGTGTCGGCGCCGGTCCTGACCTGCGGCTGGTACGCTACGTCAAGGACGATCTTTTCTTTCTTATCGTTCATTATTTTGCCTCCTTTGCAGCAGCTTCAGCCGCGGCCTTGGCCTTTTCCTTATCGGCCTTGGTGCGGAACATCAGCTTTGCGGTCTTGAATGCGTGAGTCAGAGGCATTCTTGCGGGGCAGTTGAATGCACAGCTGCCGCACTCGAAGCAGTCAAGAATATGGTACTTTTCCATATTCTCAAAGTCGCGCTTGCTGTAGTACATATACATGAACACAGGTTCGAGGTTCATCGGGCAGACGGAGATGCACTTGCCGCAGCGGATGCAGGTGGGATTTTCCACATGCCTGTCCTCTTCCTCGGTGAAGAACAGCACACCGGCCGTGCCCTTTACGGTGGGCGCGTCAAAGCTGGTGGCGCAGATGCCCATCATCGGGCCGCCGAGGACGATCTTGCGCGGGGTCTTAACGAAGCCGCCGCACTGCTCTGCGATGTGGCTGAACGGAGTACCGACGCGGGTCAGGCCGTTGACCGGAGCCTTGAGGGCGCTGCCGCCGTATGTAACGATACGCTCAATAACGCTCTTGCCTTCGCAGCAGGCCTGATACACGGCATAGGCCGTGCGGGTGCTGACGACGTTGCAGCCGACGCCGGAGGGCAGCCCGCCGGGCTTGACCTCTCTGTTGGTGACGGCCTTGACCTGCATCTTTTCGCCGCCCTGAGGGTACTTGACATCCTCGGGGACGATCTCGATGCCGTACTGAGCGGGGTTCTTGGAGTTGAGAAGATTGATAGCATCCTGCTTGTTCTTCTCGATGCCGTAGTATGCCTTGTCTACGCAGCTGGCAATACGCACAAGCTCAATACCGCGCAGCAGCTGCTCCGGGAAATTGAGCATGGTCAGATGGTCGCCGTTAAGGTACGGCTCGCACTCTGCGCCGTTGATGATGAGGGTATCGACCTTGCCGATACCGCCGCGGATCTTGACGGCAGTCGGGAACATTGCGCCGCCCATGCCGACGACACCCGCTTCGCGGATGCGCTCGAGTATTGCCTCGGGGTCCTTCATCTGCTCCTCAGTGAGGGGCTCCATCAGCTCGGGAGTATCCTGGAAATCGTTCTCGATGACCACGGACATGATCATGTCGCCCAGCGGATGGGGTCTCGGCTCAACAGCCACTACCTTGCCGGAGACAGAAGCATGAACGGGCGCGGAGACCGGAGCGGGACTCTCGCCGATCTTCTGATACATCTTCACATAATCGCCCACCTGGACAAGCGGCTTGCAGGGTGCGCCTATGTGCTGTATCATTGGAATGACTACCTGTGCGGGCGGTGCGATAACGGTCACCGGGATCTCCGGAGCCTTCATGTAATTGGGGTGCACACCGCCTTTGAACTTATAGGACATTAGCTTCACCTCGTTATTTTTTGCGTAGTCATGGTTTTACTCGGTCATTCTATCACATCCTATCCTGCAATGTCTACGCTTTTTCCGTTTTTTGTGCCAAAAATTCAAGACATTTTTGTAACAATCATGTTATTTGTTTGGCAGTTTGCACATATTTTAGTTATTTTTATAACAACTTTGCATTTGGCGTTTTTTGTATAGCCGTCAGACGCGTCAGCGTAAAAACAGCCGGCGCGCAGCCTTGCGCACCGGCTGTTTTTACCCGAGAGCCACATCCAGTATCATCATCAGCAGAAAGCCCGCGATGTACCAGAACAGACCTCTGCGGTCATCCGCTGCCGGGATCAGCTCACACACGACAACATAGAGCATCGCGCCCGCCGAGAAGCCGAGCAGCCACGGCATTATACGGCTGATGCCGGAGACGGCCATGACCGCAAGCATACCGAACAGCGGCTCGACAGCACCGGAGAACACGCCCATTGAGAACGCCCTGCCCCGGCTCATACCCATCCTGCGCAGCGGGAGCGATACCGCGGCGCCCTCCGGAACGTTCTGCACGCCGATGCCGAGCGCGAGCGCCGCGGCGGCAGTCAGGCCGTCCGCCCCGCCCGAGAGCGCAAAGGCAAGCCCCACTGCCATCCCCTCGGGGATATTGTGCAGGGTGATAGCCGTCATCAGCATGGAGCTTTTTTCGGCGGAGCCGCCGCGGCGCAGGCGGAGGATCAGCGCATCGAGCGCGCAGAGAAAGGCCGCCCCCGCCGCCGTACCGGCAGCCGCGGGGAGCCAGCACGGGAGTGTACCCTCCGAGCGCGTCTGCTCTATCGCGGGCAGGAGCATGCTCCACACCGTGGCCGCGGTCATCACTCCCCCGGCAAAGCCCATCATCCCGGTCTGTGATTTTGGGAGCGTATCCTCACGGCAGAAAAGCACCGAGGCCGCGCCCAGAGAGGTCATAAGAAATATAAAGCCGACGCCGAGCGCAGCCCAGCCGACAGAAGAAAGCATAGCAGATCAACGCCTTATCAGATAAATAATGAATAACGGATCGCAGTGCGACCCGTTATTTCTTTCAGTATCATACTATGCCTTTGTTTTGGTATCTGTCACCCGGCAAGGGCGATAAGCTCCTTATCGGTATAGATGCGCATATTGTCTATATCCCTGTTTGCGCACTCCTGCTCAAGCTTTGCGGCCATGAGCTCGTAATAATCCCCGTCCTCTGCATTGAGCTTGCGGGCAAGGCGCGGCAGCTCCTTCTCGCAGACGGTGCGCAGATTCTCGCCCTCCTCGGCGCAGTGGTCAAGCAGCCACTCCAGCGCCTCGTGGTCGGTCATAGTGCGGTCAATATAATACTTTTGACCATAGAGGCCGTAGAGCACACGCTGCGCGTCAAGGTAGCCGATGGCCATATCGCGCCTTGACTGCTCCGCGTCAAAATTCAGCACGAAGCCGAGGTCGGAATTTGTGTGTATGGTGGTGACGTTCACATCATCCGGCATCCTGAAGCGTCTCTCCCAGCCCATGCCGGGGATGCGCACGGCGATAATGTCCTTATATCCATTGACTACAAGCGCATGCAGGGGCAGACTGTCGACAAAGCCGCCGTCGGTATAGAGCTTGCCGCCGAGCTTTTCGAGGCGGAAGCTCGGGTGATAGGCGCTGGCAAGCAGCATATCGCATATCTCGTCCTCCGGCAGATCGTTGATCTTTATTTCAAGACCCTTGCGGTCGGTCAGGGAGACAGTGGAGACAAACAGCTCCACATCGGACTTCTTGACCTTCTTCACATCGACGACCTCGCGCACCCACGCGCGCAGCGGCGCGACGTCAAGCCCGCGGTTGCGGATAATCTCGAACATCTGCGGGATGAGCTCCTGAATATCGCCAAGCTCGAGCTCGCCGTTCATGGCCTTGTGCAGATCCTCCTCGCCCTCCTTGTCAAGCTCGATGACCTTGGAAAGACGCATATCGTTCCAAGCCGTCTCAGCGCGGGGCAGGTCGCGCATCGCCATGAGCGCACCGTTTAGCGCGCCGACGGAGGTACCGGAAACGGCGTTATACTTTATCCCCGCCTCCTCCAGCGCTTTCCACGCGCCGATCTCATACGCGCCCTTGGCTCCGCCGCCCTCAAGGGCTATGGCATAGGTCTTGCTTGTGTCAAGCTTAAGCTGCATTGTATATTCCTCCTGCTTACAGGTATCTTTTTATTTTGCATATGTTCATTATAACATAGCCCCAAGCCGCGCACAAGTGTTCTGCGGCGCGCTGCAATACGCTACAACACTCCGGATATCCACAGCGTCAGCACCGCGGCGGAAGCGCCAAGTACAAACACCGCCATCGGCGGAAGTCCCGTATACCGGCGCGGCGGGAGCGCGCGCTGCGCGTGTCCCTCGGCAGCGCTCTTCGCCTGACGCAGCAGTTCCCCGCGGCTGATACCGGGATCATAATCGTCGCGCAGGATGAACACGGCTTCGGCAAACATATCGTCCGGGGTCTTAATAACGATCGCACGGCGCATGTTCCCGCGCAGCACAGGGCGGCTCTCCGCGTCCGCTCCCGAATACGGCGCACGGAAAAGCGCCCCGACGCTGCACAGCATTCCGCGCAGGCGCTCACCAAGCCGCGCGCTCATGCCCGCTCCTCCACGCGGACGGTCACGACGGTCATGTCGTCATTGACCCCGTAGCGGCTCTCGGCCTCCTTGAGCGTTGCGCGGGCAAGCGCCTTCATATCGTCAAAGCCCTTGTTCAGAAGCTGCTTGAGCCACTCGTCCTCGGCGTCGACTATCACGCCGTCAGTTGCGATGACCGCGGTCGATCCGGGGCGCAGGCGCATGCGCACGGTGTCCGGCGCGATACCGGCTCCCATGGAGATACCGGCGGCAAGCGTCTCGCACTTTATGCGGCGGATGCTCTTGCCGCTTTTCACGTAGGACGGAGCCGCGCCGTATTTATAGAAGCAGGTCTCGCCGGTGAAGAGGTCGACACACATGAGGTCGACTGTAGCATAGCCCCAGCTGTCCCCGCTGCGCAGGAGCAGGACAGAGTTGAGGATCTTCATCGCAACGGCAGGGTCGACTCCCGAGCGCAGGAACTTCTCAAGAATGGCAACGACCTGTGTGCTGTCCTGCGCTGCCTCGTCGCCGCAGCCGGTGCCGTCGGCAAGGATGACGCAGAGGACGCCCGCGTCGGTCTTGAAATAAGTCCCCTTATCGCCGCTGACCTTCTCGCCCCTTTTCTTCATGGCCGCGATGCCGACGGATACGGCAAGCGGTTCCGCCTCGAGCAGCACGAGCTTTGAGCACTCCTCCCCCGCTGCCGCCGCGCTGCGGCACAAACGCGCCCCGACGACGGCGGAGAGCTTTTCAAGATAGTTCTCCTCCCGCAGCAGCGGCGTGAGCCGCCCGCTCTCGATGGTGACATGCAGCCTCCCTCCGCCGTCGCGGTAGACGGAGGCGTCGGCGTCGATATCCATGCTGCGCAGATAGCGGATGAGCCGGCGCTCGGCCAGCGGGTCGGAGCCGTTGAGGCTGCCGAGCTCATCGGCCACGCGCGAGAGGACGTCCGCCATGTCCATGTACTGTCCCCATGCGACGCTCCGGTTCTCCGTAAGCCCGATGCGCAGCTGCTTCCGGTAGGCCTGCGCGCGAAGCTCCGCGTTCACGGCAGAAACGAAAGCCGGGAGCTTATCGCAGCGGTCGCGGAAGAAGCCGGGCAGGTCGCTGACATCAAGGCTGCCATGCTCGACCATGGCCTGCGTCGCGTCGTTCATTGCGGAGAGGGTATCGACATACTCCGCGTTCCAGCAGCGGTTCTTGTTTTTGCAGCGGACGCAGACCTCGTCCGCCGCGCGGTCAAAGATACGGGCGACATTTTCATCATTGCCCGGCTCCTCGACGCTGCGGCGCACCGTTTCAAACAGCCCCGCATAAGCCTCGCTGAGATTCCGCACGCGGTTCGCCGCGAAGCGCCGCAGCCCGGATTCCCCGCTGCCGCGCTCCATGTGCTGGAGCATGAGACCGACATGGTTGAGAAGCGAGCCCGGCAGGAGCATGAACACGACAGATGCGCAGAAGGTCTCAAACAGGGCATTGATATGCACCTCCGCCGTCCACGCGCACACGACCGAGAGCGCCCCCGCGAGAATGAACGACAGCACAAAGATCACCCGGCCATGCTTGCCGAAGACGCCCGAGAGCAGCCCCGCGAAGGAATAGGCCATGGTATAGAACGGAGCCCCGGCGCTCGAAACATCCATCGCGAGCCCGAGCACCGTGCCGACCGCGGTGCCCGTGAGCATACCGCCTTTCATCGCCGAGGTCATCACGAGCACCAGCGCCATGAAGCGCCCGATGGAGACGGTGTCGAAGATCATGATGCGCGAGAAAGCCATCAGCGCGCAGGCCGACATTATCATCACCGACACGCTGTGCCGCAGCTCGGCGGTCTCGGTCTCGCACAGACCGCCGGAGAGCGCTTCGCGGAAGAAATACGTCCCGCCGAATGCGAGGTTCACTTCTAAAAATATCTCCGCCGCCGCGGGCAGCTGCTCCGGCGACATGGAGAAGCTGCCGAGAAAGCCGGTCAGCCCCATGACGAGCCCCGCGGCCGTCGGCATGAAGAAGCTGCTCTTATACACCTCCAGCTCATGGAACACAAAGGACACCGTATACACCAGCACCGCCGCGGCGATATACCGTATCCCCCACTCCAGCCCGCCGCCGAGGAGATATCCGAGCGCCGCACCCGTGAGCGCGAACACCCCGCTTATCCCGGGTCCGGAGCATGCGACCATCGCCATGCCGAAGGGCGCGCCGTCCCCAAGCACGCGCGAGCAGGACATCACTCCGCCGAGGAGCATATATATCCCGCAGCGCGCCGCGATAAGAAGGCGCACGTCCGCTCCGCCGCCCGCAGCCTTCAGGGCAGAAAGCCTGCCCTGACTCCCAACATCCATAGTTCTCTCCCTCCTGAGTTTACATAAGATATGATTATTATAGTTATGTAATGTGCAGAACGACGTCACTCTGCGCTGTTGCATATAATTTTATGTTCAGGAAAAATAAAAGGAAAAGAAAAAATTCGTTCATCAGGGGGCAAATCTTATCCTTGTAATAAATTTTTAGGCGTGTTAGAATAAAGGGCACGGTCAATACTCGATAAATTATAAGGAGCGTCGCTATGAGCCAGATAAAAGACATCGCCCTCGCCCCCTCGGGCGAAATGAAAATAGACTGGGTGGAGCGCAACATGCCTGTGCTGCGCGGCATCGGTGAGGACTTTAAGAAGACGCAGCCCTTCGCCGGGCTGAAGATAGCGCTGTCGGTACACCTTGAGGCAAAGACGGCGTATCTCTGCCGTGTGCTCGAAATGGGCGGCGCGGAGATGTACGTCACCGGCTCAAACCCGCTCTCGACGCAGGACGACGTCGCTGCGGCGCTCGCTTCCGGCGGCATGGAGGTCTTCGCAAGCTACGGCTGCACGATGGAGGAATATGAAGACTGCCTCTGCCGAGTGCTCGAGGTCGGCCCCAACATCATAATCGATGACGGCGGCGACCTTGTCCACCTCATGCACACAAAGTACACCGGGCTTATCCCCGGCGTCATCGGCGGCTGCGAGGAGACGACCACCGGCATACACAGGCTCAGGATCATGGCGAAGAACCATGAGCTGCGCTTCCCGATGGTCATGGTCAACGAGGCCGACTGCAAGCACATGTTCGATAACCGCTACGGCACGGGTCAGTCCGTGTGGGACGGTATAAACCGCACGACGAACCTCATCGTCGCGGGCAAATACGTCGTCGTCTCCGGCTACGGCTGGTGCGGCAAGGGCGTTGCGCTGCGTGCAAAGGGGCTGGGCGCAAAGGTCATCGTCACTGAGGTCGACCCGATCCGCGCGCTCGAAGCCGTCATGGACGGGTACGAGGTCATGCCGATGAAGGACGCGGCGCGCGTGGGCGATATGTTCGTCACCGTCACAGGGTGCAGCGGCATCATTACGACTGAGCACTTCGAGACGATGAAGGACGGCGCGATACTCACAAACGCCGGGCACTTCGACGTCGAGGTCGACATGGCTGGGCTTGAAAAGCTCGCCGTCAGGAAATATGACGCGCGGAACAATATACAGGGCTACGTCCTGCCGAACGGCAAAACGCTCTTCACCATCGCCGAGGGCAGGCTCGTGAACCTCGCCGCGGGCGACGGGCACCCGGCTGAGATCATGGACATGAGCTTTGCCGTGCAGGCGCTCTCGGCGGAGTACCTCGCAAAGCACCGCGGGGAGCTTGCGCCGGACGTTATCACATTCCCGCACGAGCTTGACCTCGCCGTTGCGCGGCGCAAGCTCAGGGCAATGGGTGTCGAGACCGACTCTCTCAGCGGAGAGCAGGCGGAGTATCTGGGAGTATAATCTTTTTTAAATTTAAAATAAAAACCAAGGTCGGAGGTGAGTTTGTTGGAAGAGAATAAGGAAATGGAAGCAATGGACTATGAAGCCATTCTCGACAAAAAGACCGACGAGCTGACCGAGCTTCTGGATAAGCGCGACATGAAAGCGCTCCAGAAACGCATGGAAGAGCTCAACGAATTTGACGTTGCCGAATTTCTCTCCGAGATCGATGACACCAGAATGCCCATGGTGTTCCGATTACTTTCCAAAGAGACCGCCGCCGAGGTTTTCGCGAACTTTGAAGCGCCCGAGCAGGAGCGCATCATAAACTCCATCACCGACTCCGAGCTTGCAGGCATAGTCGAAGAGCTGTACGTCGACGACGCGGTCGACATGATGGAGGAGATGCCGGCAAACGTCGTAAAGCGTGTCATGCGCACTGCAAAGCCCGCGACGCGCAACCTGATAAACCAGTACCTCAACTATCCCGAAAACTCCGCGGGCAGCATAATGACCTCGGAGTACGTCGATCTGAAGAAGTACATGAACGTCAAGGAGTCCATCGCGCGCATACGCCGCATCGGCGAGGACAAGGAAACGATATACGTCTGCTTCGTCATCTCGGCTGACCGCAAGCTTGAGGGCATAGTCACGGTCAAGGATCTGCTGCTGTCGGATGACGACACGATAATAGAAGACCTCATGGACACGAACGTCATCTTCGCGTCCACCACCGAGGATCAGGAGAGCGTTTCGGAAAAGTTCTCCGACTACGACCTTATGGCGCTGCCGGTCGTGGACAAGGAAGGCCGCCTCGTCGGCATCGTCACCGTCGACGACGTCATCGACGTCATGGAACAGGAGACGACCGAGGACTTCGAGATCATGGCCGGTATGACGCCGTCCGACAAGCCATATTCGAGGTCGGGCATTATCGAGATGTGGAAAAACCGCATCCCGTGGCTGATGTTCCTCATGCTCTCGGCGACGTTCACGAGCATGATCCTCACAAGCTTTGAAAACCGTCTTGCCGTGCAGGCCGGGCTTATCGCGTTCATCCCGATGCTCATGGGCACCGGCGGCAACTCCGGTGCGCAAGCCTCGACCGCCGTCATACGAAGCCTATCCCTCGGCGACACCGAGCCGCGCGACGCGCTGCGCGTCGTGTGGAAGGAGCTGCGCGTGGCGCTGCTGTGCGGCGTGACCCTCGCGGCGGTGAACTTTATAAAGATGCTGCTGATCGACAGATTGCTGCTTGGCAACGCAAACGTGACAGTGCTGGTATCGGTCACGGTGAGTCTTTCGATAGTGTTCGTCGTCATGTTCGCGAAGGTCGTCGGCTCGATGCTGCCTATTGCGGCGGAGAAAATAGGCGTCGACCCTGCGGTCATGGCAAACCCGCTCATCTCGACGGTGACGGACGCCGTTTCCCTGCTCATCTACATTTACGTGGCAAAGCTTGTTCTGCATATATAAAAACAAAATCTTCTTTTCAGGTATACTATGGATTTTATTTCCCTGATCTCAAAAATGATAAGCTTCATCGCGCTGATGCTCGTTGGCTATGTCTGCGTGAAGAAGAACATTCTGGATAAGAACTTCTCCAAGGGGCTCAGCTTCCTTGTGATGAACGTTTTCCTCCCATGCACGATCCTCAACTCCGTCATCGCCAATCATCCGGACATCAGCGGCGCGCAGCTCATGCATGCCATCGCGATGCTCAGCCTTGCGATGCTGCTGCCGTATATATTCGCAGCCGCGGCGGCGCGGCTGTTCTGCCGGGGCGGAAAAAACGCAGCGGTGTTCGAGCTTTTGTGCAGCGTGATAAACACAATGTTTATCGGCCTTCCGATCCTTGAGAGCATGTTCGGCTCCATCGCCGTGCTCTACTGCGCGCTCAGCTGCCTTTCATATAATCTGCTGCTGTACACCTACGGCACATGGCGGCTCAGAGCCAGTCTTGACGGCGCGGATCATGCGCTCCATCTGAAAAGCGTTTTCACAGCGCCCTTCGTCGCAACGCTGATCGCACTGATTATCTTCGTTTTCGATGTCCCTGCACCGAGACTTGTGAGGGAGATCGTCTCCTCCGTTTCCGTCGCGACCGTTCCGTCGTCAATGATCGTCGTCGGCGCAACGCTCGGCAATGCCCGGCTTCTGGATGCGCTCAAGGAAAAGTCCGTGTATCTCATCAGTCTTGTGCGTCTCGTGCTTATTCCGGCCATCGTGCTGTTTGTATTGCGTTTCCTGACGGATGACCCTGTGCTGCTGGCAAACTGCGTCATTCTCGCGGCCTGCCCGAGCGCCGTTCTTGTGGCTATCCTTTCCCTGCAATACGGTACAGACGCCGTCTATGCCTCAAAGGGCATCCTTGTGACGACTGCGCTGAGCATGATCACCCTGCCCGTCTGGGCATATATTTTAGGATAGGAGCGGCACCATGCATATACCGAGCGGCGCAAGCCAGACAATAGATATCCTCTCCTTCACGGACGCGCTCGCCCTCTCGGGGCACAGCGGCGAATATGATGCCGGACGGTGGATATACGTCCCGGACTTCTACACGGAGTACCGATACATACTCGGCACGCGCGGAGATAACCCTCTGATCTGCATCGGCATCAACCCCTCGACCGCGGAGCCCGACAACCTCGACAACACTCTCAAGTCCGTCTCCCGCATAGCCGGCGGCAACGGCTTTGACAGCTGGATAATGTTCAATGTCTATGCCCAGCGCGCAACGCGCCCGGACGACATGGATAGGGAGCTCAACCGGGAGCTGCACGAGGAGAACATGGCGGCTTTCCGCTATATTCTCTCAAACGTCGCCCAGGGCATTTCCCCGGCAATATGGGCGGCGTGGGGTACGATCATCGAAAAGCGCCCCTACCTCCCCGGCTGCGTGCGCGACATGGTGCGCATCGGCGAGGAATACGGCGCGCACTGGCTCTGCGCCGGAAAGCGCTCGGCAAAGGGTCACCCGCATCATCCTCTGTACCTGCGCAAGGATGAGAAGACCGAAAGCTTTGATATCAAAAATTATTTGGAGAGCCTTAATTAGGTGACACGCTATGGATATACGCGAAGCGATAGAAAAATACCGCCCCTGCTGCGAGCAGGAGGCGCGCGACAAGGCCGTTATACTCTCATTCATTGATTCTGCCCCTGACGCCTTTGAGCGCTCGAACCTCATCGCGCACATGACGGCCTCGGCGTGGGTCGTGAACCCCGCGCGGGACAAGGTGCTGATGGTGTACCACAAGATCTACGACTCATGGTCGTGGACGGGCGGGCACGCCGACGGTGAGCGTGACCTGCTGTCCGTCGCGCTGCGCGAGGTGCGTGAGGAGACGGGCGTAAAGTCTGCGCGCCCCGTGACGGAGGATATCTATTCCCTCGAAGTGCTCACCGTTGACGGGCATGAGAAGCGCGGCGAGTACGTGCCGAGCCATCTGCACATGAACGTCACCTATCTTTTAGAGGCGGACGACCATGACGCGCTCACGGTCTGCGAGGCGGAGAACTCCGGCGTCGCGTGGTTCACGCTCGGCGGCGCGCTCAAGGCTTCGACCGAGCCGTGGTTCGTCGAGAGGATATACAAAAAGCTCAATGCCGGACTTGCGCGGCTTTGAGCCGAAATACGACTAAACGCCGGCTGCGGAATGCAGCCGGCGTTTTTTGTTATTATTGCTTATTCCCAGCGGAAGAAACGGGTGGAAAGCGCTGTGCAGAGTGCGGTAAGGCCGATGAAGCTTATGCAGCCGACGAACGCGGCAGCCCCATGGAAACAGGCTCCCCGCAGAGTGAGCGCATGCTTGTGAGGATGCCCCACACGTCGCAGCTTACCTCCTCGCAGTACGGGAAGTAATCCTCCGCCTTTCTGCCGCGCCTGATGATGCACAGGCGTTCGGGTTTGCGGACGATCTGAACAAAAACGGTTTTAATATTTGATACGTCGATGTTCTCCTTTCTGAGTTCACGGTATTTTGCGCCGTAAGGAATGAAGAACGTGACGGGCACAGGGTGCTTCATATAATCGCCGGGGTTCAGGCCGAACTCCCGGTAAAACGCCCGAGTGAATGTATCCGCATTGGAAAAACCGGCATCATAGGCCGCGTCGATGACCTTGACTTTCCCGGTGCGCAGCCGCCTTGCCGCCTGCGTGAGACGGTATTTGCGGATATACTCCGTGGGTGTAAGGCCTATGTATTCCCGGAACAGCCGGTAGGAATACCACGGGGAAAACAGCGACGCTCCCGCAAGCTCCGAAAGTCTGATATCCTCCGTACGGTTCTTTTCAATATAGTCCTGCATCCGCTGAACGGCCAGCACCTGTTCCTTCACGCATTTCAACTCCTTACGTTCTGCGCTGCCCATTCTACCGTGCCGGGCGGATCTTTTCTCGACGTTCCTTGCTATTTTTGCTCCGTCTGCCCGCGGAAGTAATGGAGCGCCAGAGCCGCCACAGGGCAGAAATAGGCGCACCAGAACTCGAGTACCGCCACGCCGATCCATGCGGGGCTGTCAGCCTGAAAGACGCCGAGCATCGGCATTATCAGGCAGCTTATAAAGAACACGCCGTGGATCATCAGCAGCGCCCGCAGCCATTTGGAGGGCTTGTCCTTTGGCTCGACCGTCAGCCCGGCAAAGAAGGTTGCGAGCGACATCAGCGCATAGCCCAGCAGGTCAAGGCTGAAGAAGAGCCCCATCTGCTTTACATCATTATTTCTCAATCAAACGCCGGTTCGACGTATTCTCGGATAAACTCTATCCTGTCCTTAACCATTGGCCTGAAGCGTGAGGCGATGGCGACGACCATGTTCTTTTTGGGGCTGACGTAAATGATATTGCCGCCGTCGCCGATGGCGGCGCAGCCGTGCTCCCGTTCGAGGACCCACCACAGGTATCCGTACGGCAGGTCACGCTCCGTCCAGCGGCTATGCTCCGAGGTGCTCTCGCGCAGCCATTCCTCCGATACGGTGCGCCGTCCGTTCCAGACGCCGCCATTTAGAATCAACTGTCCGAGCTTTGCCATGTCTATCGGCGAGAGCGTAAGCCCCCAGCCGCCGGCGTTCACGCCCGTGGGACCTGCGGCCCAGACGCTCATATCCGTCACCTTGTAAAACGCCATCTGCTCTTCTTTGCTGTGAAATGTGACGCTCCGCTCGACCGTGATGCCAAGCGGTTCAAACAGCTTCTCGCGCGCGAAATCGAGAACGGACTGCCCGGCTACTTTCGCTAAGATGCCGGTCAGGACATCCGGCCCGATGAGCGGCGCATACCGGAACTGGCCGGTCTGCCCTTTCCCGCCGAGCATATCGAGGGAGAACGTCACCCAGTCCTCGCTCGTGAAATACTTCGTATAGGGGTTGGACTTGTATTTATACGGTGCGGTCATGGTGAGCATATCACGGAGCGTTATATGCTGAAGCGTCTTTTCTCCGCGCTTGGGCGCGTATTCCGGGTAGAAGTCCAGCACTCTCTGGTCTACCCCGGCGATATATCCATTGTCCAGCGCTATTCCGATCAGAACGGAAACAACGCTTTTCGTCACCGAGAAAACATGGATGCGGCTATCCTCCGTGCAGCCGCCGAAGTAGTTTTCATAGATGCACTCCCCGTCCTTCAGCACGACCATGCCCGCAATATTGGCATAGTCCGCGGCAATGATCCGCTCCATCGCGGCGATTTTCTCCTGCTTCATTCTGCACTCCCTGTGATCCATGCGTCGAGAAACCGCATCTGCTCCTCAGTGTGGAACCAATGCTCCCCGCCCGGCATAACTGTCAGCTCCACGCCGTTTCTCTTTGCAAAAGACGATATGGTTTCTATGGAAGTAAGGTCATCGTGCTCACCGTACAGGATGCGGGTGGGCACGTGCCATATGACCGGGTGCTCGCGCACATAGCAGAGATAGCGCCATGAGAGCGTCTCGCCGAAGTCCGTCGGTATCTCCTGCTTTTCCTCAAGCTCACGCTCGGTCACGTTCGCCCACAGCAGCATATTCCCGATCAGCTTTTCCATATCCACAACGGGCGAAAACAGATACGCCCGATCAACATACGCTGCGTCCAGCGACATCATCGAGAAGAACGCGCCGATACTGTTGGCGATCAGCGTCAGCCCATCGCAGCGCCTGCGCTTTTCCGCAAAAAAGTGCGTGAATTCTTCCTTTGCCTCCCACGGCGTCTGCGCGCGGTAGTCAAAACCTATGATCTTGCTGTCCGGGAACAAGGGCTTATAATGCTCCGCTTCCTCCGCAGAGCCGCCCTTGCCGTGGACATATATAACTATATTCTTTGTGTTCATCATTGTCCTTTCTTTTTATCGACCAGCGCTTGAAAGACAGCGTCACGGTCAAAGCAGCCGGAAGCGAAGCAGTGTATCTCCTTAATGGCTTTGCAGATACCGACGCTGAAGCCCGTCAGTATCTGCTCTATCTCCCGGTCGGAGTATGGGCAGCCGCCGGTCACGATCAGCGTGGAAATGCTGTACGCCGCAAGCCACATATCGCGGAAATAGACGTCCGCTTCCTCGGCAGTGATGCGGTAAATATCCATAAGCGACGGGCGGACAAGCTCCTGCAAATGCCGCATCGACCTCACGGCAAGGCTCTCCTGCTCCTGTCCCTGCGTCAGGAACAGGAGCCTGTACAGCTCCGGCTCCTCCCGCGCGAAGCGGATATACTGCATACCTACGCCGAGAAAAGGTATCTCCTCTCGCAGCCCCGCGCCTGCGTAGCCTTTATACACGCGCAGCGCCGCGGCATAGACCTCCTGCCTCACGCCGTCCATCGAGCCGAAGCATGTAAAGACCGGCTGCGTCGACGTGCCGAGCGCATCCGCCATGGTTTTGGCGGTCAGGCCATCGATCCCCTTCTCGCGCACAACGCGCAGCGCCGCCGCGACCATTTCTTCTTTCGTGAACTTATTCTTCGGAGCCATAGTCTATGTCCTTTCCGCTCGAATGTATTTTGTTCGATATATATCGTACGATGTATATCGAACATTATAGTCGTGTAGGTCAGGTTTGTCAACAGCGGCAATGCAGGACAGCTGCATTGCCGCTGTGTACTCAAGCTGGAAAACGCATCGAATGTATGATATAATTATGCTGCTAGATTACCATCAATTGGTAAGATTTACAGAGGTAATGTGTATGGCAAAACATGAGTTTGGGATTATGAATGAGGTGATTCCATTCTTCCGTGCCGACTTCGCTCCGACAGCATTCATGCTCTACGGTCATGTTCATCAGACGATAGAGTATGAATACATTGCAAAGCTCCGGCGTGAGATAAAGTCAAATGCCGCCGGCCACGGCACCCCCCAATGGAAACTTCATCAACGTTGGCTGCATGATGCCGTATATGGACTATACGCCGAGAACGCTGGATGAAATTATAGAGGGAGATGCAAGGTACCATGAAGAAAATCCCGACGCTCTTTGAGCGGGTATTTGATAACCATCATAAAGTAGGCATCCATAACAAAGTTCATCCCGGTATGGAATGGGTTCTGGCCGGTGAAGGCGCGGCAACCGAAAAAATCGACGGCAGCTGCTGCGCGGTGATAGACGGAGTCTTCTATAAAAGATACGATGCAAAACGCAGCAAGATTCCGCCGGCGAATGCGATTCCCTGCTGCGATCCGGACCCCATAACCGGCCACTGGCCGCACTGGGTTCCCGTGGACGAGAGCGACAAGAGCAATATTTGGTTTATGGAAGCCTATCGCAATGCCGGCTGCCCTACGGAGGAAGGCACTTACGAAGCAATCGGTCCGCATTTTCGTGCAAATCCATATGGACTTGAAAAAGATGTGATTGAGAAACACGGTATTCGCGTTTTGCCGGATGTGCCGAGAGACTTCGAGGGAATTCGTGATTACCTTGAGCAGCACAATATTGAGGGCATCGTATTTTGGAAGGATGGACAGCCGCAGTGCAAGATTAAGCGCAGCGATTTCGGGTTCCCGTGGGGAGAATGACAAGTACCGTCTGCTTAGCCGCCTGATTTGAAATCGGGCGGCTTTCCGATTGCGGACACGCATAATTTCTGTCTGTGCAGGCTAAAATATAAGTGCATCGTATTTTAGCCTTAAGTCTATTGACTTTCCCCTATTTTCAGGCTAAAATATAGGCGCATCGTATTTTAGCCTAAAGGAGGTGGAACAATGTATATTGAGAGACAGCTTGAAAAGAAGTTTATTGCAATCAATGAAGAGTACTCTTGTGTGCTGCTGACCGGTCCGCGTCAGGTCGGAAAATCCACTATGCTGCGGCATCTGATGGAGGGGACGGCACGAGCCGAGGTTTCGCTGGACGATTTGGAGGAACGCAGACTTGCCAAAACCGATCCTGCAATGTTCTTAAAGATGCACCCCGCGCCGGTTCTCATCGATGAGGTTCAATATGCACCGGAGCTGTTTTCGTATATCAAGATTGCCGTGGATAACGGTGCTGCTCCCGGCTCCTATTGGCTGACCGGTTCCCAGGCGTATCGTCTGATGGAGCTGGCACAGGAGTCGCTGGCCGGAAGAACCGCCATTCTTCATATGTCCGCACTGTCACAATCTGAGCTTTGCGGAGCGGTGGAGGCTTCACCCTTTTCACTGGAGCTTGACGAATTGCAGAAGCGCAAGGCGTTGCTTTCCCCAGCCACACCGAATGAGATCTATCAAAGGATTTGGGACGGCGCACTCCCCGGTCACAGAAGCGGCAAGTATAAAGACCGCGATGTGTTTTACAGCAGCTATATTCAGACCTATATCGACCGGGATGTGTCCACCGATATTCCCGGTGTGGATAAGGTGATGTTTGCCGACTTCATTCGCGCTGCCGCCTGCAGAAGCGGCCAGATGCTGAACCTGCATGACATCGCCGGAGATGTGGGCATCAGTGATGATACCGCAAAGCGCTGGATGAAGGAGCTTGAAAAATCCGGGATCGTGTTCTTCCTGCACCCCTACTCCAACAATCTTCTGAAGCGGACGATCAAAACGCCGAAGATGTATTTCTTTGATACAGGCCTTGTCTGCTATCTGACTCGGTACTCAAGCCCCGAAATTCTGATGAATGGCGCGATAAACGGAGTCATCTTAGAAAACTATGTTGTGTCGGAAATCATCAAGACCTACAGCAACAGCGCCAAGGATTGCCTGCTGCATTATTATCGAGATAAGAACAGCAATGAGATCGACTTAATTATGGAGAGCGACGGTCAGCTTCATCCCATCGAAATCAGAAAAAGCATCAACCCGCCCACACAAATTACGGGCGCATTCAAGCTGCTGGAAAAGGCCTCCGTGCCGAGAGGCACCGGCGCGATTCTTTGCCTTCGGGAGACATTAAGCGCAATCGACAGCAGCACATATATCGTTCCTGTGTGGATGATATGATCTCGTTGCAGTGGGCGGGCAGTAATATGAAAGACAGCACGGGGTTTCCGTGCCGTCTGCGTCAGGTCGCTTTGATTTTTTGAGGTAGGCCGCGGAATCATCCAAGGATCTCTTCTTGTAAGCGATAACCCAGACCGTCCCGATGGCGGTCTGGGTTATTACTTATCTTCATGAGATTATGGCAGCACCAAGGAAAATTGCTTGAGGATAGAGCAAGGGGCTCTATTTTATTATCGGCTGTATCCTTTTTTCCTACCGACGACCACTGCGCCAATGGCCGTGCCGCTGACAAGCAGCAGGGCGACCCACAAAACAAGATTGCTTGTGTCGCCGGTCTTCGGAGACTTGATGGTATTTTCCCTATATAAGTTACCCAAGCAGGTCGCTAATTTCGCACCGTAACGCTTTCGTCAGGCGCATGATGATGTCAACTTGGGCTTTGTTCAAGTTCTTGCCTTTGCGCTCATAGGCGCGGATGGTGTTGACCGGAACGCCGGATGCATTGGCAAGTGCTTCCTGCGTCAAGCCGCACTTTTTCCGCATAGCTTTCAAACAGCTCTCACCGGCGGCAAAGTGCGCTTCCATGACCTCATAGTTCTTCTGAATGTCCGCCTCATGAAGCGTTCCATAAAGGCCAATAAGCTCCCTGTTTGTAATACCACAGTATTAGTTCGTCAAGGCATTTCAGGCAGTTTTGAGGTATTTCCTCTTGCATTTCCGGAAACACTCTTGTATACTGATATAAATTGATACTATTTAATATCAACAAGAGGTGCTATATGGACGCTGCGTTGTTTACTAAAATGCTGTCGGATAAAAGTGTGCTGGACTTGAAGAAGCTGGGCTACAAATATCCGCAGGCAGATATGGGGGAATTTGTGTCGTTGCTGAAGAACGGCTTCTACCACCCGCTGCCGCTGAAGGACTTTTCAGGACAGGAGCTTGTCTATCTGAATAGTGTCGCACAGGTGCATCTCTCCGCCGCTCGAATCCTGCTGACGCCGCAGAGCAGCACACAACTCTACGGCGCGAAGGCCATGGAGGAGGAGATCATCTCCACCTTCACCATCG
>ERZ827043.1622-NODE-1622-length-22056-cov-52.457661_pt1 | contig 22056 bp, 27 predicted proteins | sample MGYA00519923_ERZ827043 | MGnify/ENA primary metagenome ERZ827043 (study PRJEB31778, sample SAMEA3449251) | human gut metagenome | biome: human gut; feature: human-associated habitat; material: faeces | place: United Kingdom | collected 2010/2012 ...
TTCTGAGGGACGGAGGGCAAGATGACCGTTACAGGAAGTCCGGTAAGAACGGTCATAGGCAGCCGGCAGGATTCTTGCCGCCATGATCCGGTTTTCATTCCCCGCATTCATTCCATACGCGCCCCTTGAGCCATTCCTCTGCTTCTCGTCCTCGTACTTCATTTGATCAGCATATCTCCCCTATATTTATCAGGTGAGCCGAAATTTGTACTTTTGTGAAGTGCATAGTTTGTATGTTTAGTGGTTTGATCACTCCTAAATTACAAACTTCAGGGCTGACACACAAAGGTCGGCCCTTTTTTATGACTTATCAGACACACTTTTTGAGACAGTATCTCATTGACAGCAAAAGAGGGTGTGCCCAAACTCGTTTTCTGAAAAGATGCACTGGTAATTTAAAATTTGAGCATCCTAAAAGACTAGAAAAAGGGTCGTATCAAAACTCTGTATTGAGTAATGATACGACCCTTTTATGTATTAAAGTTACCATCTGTAACTTATAGGAGTAGCTTGTTTAACATAAAGCTCTAAAGCAGCCAAAGGAGAATAAGAGAGGTTGGAACGTAAACAGTTGGGAATGAGTAGATTTGCACAAAGTTGCCAAATCGGCATAAAGCAAGCGAGTGAGGAATATTGAAGTAGTTCAGTTACTAAATCGAGCATTTCAAAAGCAAGATTGTAATAATTGGCGTAACTCTCTGAACCACACGTGCAAACTTCCATATTTCTCAGTTCGCTGCCAAGTGGCAAAAATGCAGAATACAGCGGATGTACGCAGGTTTTCCGTTACGAATACATTACCTGTTTCCCCTAAAAGAGGGCGCTCTTTTTACTCTGGTATGGTATTGTCAAACAGTGGTTTGAACAAAATATGTCAGATGTTTGTGACGAATAGGTGAAAATAATGGTCTGACGGATTTTCCTGCACCCGTCCGCAGTGTTTTGCAAACGGATGATTAGCTCTGTACAATGTAATTTTGCGAACAAAAAAAGAGCTGATTATGAACGAACTGAAAGTAACGTTTTACCTCAAGAAGAACGAGGAAAGAGCCGACGGGACGGTGCCCATCCTGGGGCGAATCCGTATCGGCAAGTCAATGGTGCAGTTCAGCACCAAGGTGTATGTCATTCCCGACCTGTGGGATGTCAAGTCCGGAAGGGCTGTGGGCAAAAGCAAGCCGGCCACCGCCACCAACAAGGAGCTTGACAGAATCTCGTTGGACATCCATTCCGCCTGCAAGGATTTGCTGGCGAAAAAGGAAAACATGTCGGCACTGGAAGTCAAGAACGCTTTTCAAGGCATATCCTCCGAACAGGAAACGCTCATCTCCCTTTACGAGAAGTGCAATGACAATTTTTATAAGAAGGTAGGCATAAACCGTAAGATGGCTACCTACAAGCAGTACTGCGTGGCGTTGAACCACCTGAAGGACTTCCTCCGTCAGAAGTACAACGTAAGGGATTTGCCGTTTCAATCCCTTAATCCGGCTTTTGTGTCCGCATACGACCTGTACCTGCGTTCCGACCTCAAAATCGGGCGTTCTACCGTGACAAGGATGATGGGATACCTGCACCGTGTACTGAAATCAGCCATCAACAGCGGCTATCTGAGGCAAGACCCTTTTGTTGGCTATACGTTTGACTATGTACCCATTGTCCCAAAGTTCCTGTCGGAAAAGGAATTGAAGCGGATGATAGCCACACCGCTGCCCAAATCCAACCTAAACCTTGTGCGTGACGTATTTCTCTTTTCGGCGTTCACAGGCATCTCGTTCAGCGACCTGCGCAACCTGACGGTAAAGAATCTCGCACAGGCAGAGGACGGCACATGGTGGATTCACAGCGCACGGCAGAAGACTGGGACACCGTTCCACGTACCCCTGTTGGAGTTGCCGCTTGAACTTATCGACAAATACCGCGGCATTGCCAAAGAAGGCAGGCTGTTTCCGATGTACAGTTGCAGCAAGACGAACATTTACTTGAAAAGGATTGCAGAAATATGCCAAATCAAACGCCGGGTAACCTTCCACCAGGCCCGCCATACCTATGCCTCGGTAATCACACTCTCTCAAGGAGTTCCGCTTGACACGGTGCGTGAACTGATGGGACACCGCGACTGGAGAGCCACCCGAATCTACGCCCATCTGACCTATGACAAGGTGAACGAGGATATGGGCAAGCTGCAAAAGCGAATAACGGATAAGTTCAGGCTGGCGGAAGAAGAACAAGCAGAAACCGTCATACGGAAAGATGTCAAACGCAACAAAAGGATGAAGCCATGAAACAGGAAAGGAAAACCACTTACAATACTTTCGCCGTTTTGTTCTACATTAACCGACAAAAGGTGAAGAAGAACGGCCTGTGTCCGCTCATGGGCAGGATTTCCATCAATACGGAGGTTGCCCAGTTTTCCACGAAAATGGAAGTGCAACCTGACCTATGGGATGCCAAGGCATACCGTCTGACAGGCAAAAGCCGAACCGCCAAGGAAACCAACGCAAAAATAGATAAGCTTGAAGAGGACATACGCCGCCATTATAAAGAAATTCTTGACGAGCAGGGATACATCACAGCCGAACTTGTCAAGAATGCCGTGAACGGCATCGGGCAGCATAAACGAAAACTGTTCGAGTTGTACCGTGAGTATATGGATGATTATGCCAAACGCATAGGCATAAACCGTGCCCCCGGCTCGTTGAAAGGGCATAAGGCTTCTTACAAGACACTCCGGAAATTTGTGAATGAATGTTATGGCGTGGAGGACATCCCATTGAAACAGCTTGACTATTCGTTTATAGAGAAATATGACAGTTTCCTGCGGACAGACATGGGATATTCCATTGCTACCGTGGAGGGATACATCATCAAGTTGAAGACCATGACCCGGACGGCATTGGCACAAGGCACAATCCGGTACAATCCGTTTGCATCGTTCATTCCAGAAAAGGCATTACGGAAGCACCGTCACCTGACGATGGATGAGTTACAGAAACTGATGGATACGCCCATTCATGACAAGTTCCTGTGCCGTATGCGTGACCTGTTCATCTTCAGCACGTTCACTGGCATCTCGTACATTGACATGTGCAACCTGAGTACGGAAAATGTAAGCAAGGACAGCAAGGGCAACCTTTGGTTAAAATTCAAACGTCAGAAAACCAAAAGCGAATGTGTGATACGCCTGCTTGACATTCCGCGCAGGATAATGGAGAAATACGTGGGAGAACGCATCGGGGATAAGCTCTTTAACATGCCCTGCCGTTCCGCCCTGACCAACAACATGCCGAAACTGGCCAAACTCTGCGGCATAGAGCGTCGGCTTACCTACCATATGGCAAGGCATAATTTCGGAACCCTGATTACTCTCTCTCAGGGAGTTCCGCTGGAAACCGTATGCCAGATGATGGGACACAAGAACATGAGCACCACGCAAATCTATGCCCGTCTGACCCATCAGAAAGTGGACGAGGACATGAAAAAGCTGACCAGACGCATCGGAAGCAAGTTCCGTATGCCCGAATGGAACAAGGATAAGGAGAACATCAAAAACATACATTATGGAACGGGGAATCATTACAATCAGTGAAAACGGGACAGTCATTATGCCGACTGTTCCCGTTTGGATGACACAGCAGGAAATGTGCGATGCGTTCAATGTATTCGGCTGCGATATTCGCAGGGCTGTACACACCATCTACAAGAACATGGAGTTATTGGAAGAAGAAACGATGCGGCACGTCAGGCAGGATGGCAGGATTTGCTATGACGTGTACAGCCTTGAAATGGTGATTGCCATAGCTTTCAGGCTGCGGACTAAGGAGTGTATGGTTTTCAGGCGGTTCATTATGGACAAACTATACACAAACAACTGTAAGAAGCCGGTCCATTTGTTCTTTTCGCTGTCCGATACCCATCCACAATGCACGTGTTAGGGTAAAACAAGACGGACTTTCCACAAAGAGTAAGCCGATGGTTGGGCAGGTATTCTGTCACCATCGGCTTGCTCTGTTTTTAAACGTGTTACATCACGTTTCCAAACGGTAGGCGTTCCGATAACCGCTCATCACCATCCTTTCGATATCGGACTCCTTATACAGGATTTTGCCGCCCAACTGGTAATAGGCAATCATTCCGTTGTTGCGGTAATCCTGCAAGGTGCGGCGGCTCACCTTGAGCCATGCCGAAACCTCCTTGTCCGTCAGGAACTGTTCATTACTTGGAGAAGCCTTGTGGCTTTCGCCTATTCTTTCGATACCTTCAAGCAGGGCATCCAGCTTCCCGATAAAGCCGACTTCTAATTCCTTGTCGGCAAGAATCAACTCGTTCATAATTTGCAGTATTTACAATGGATTTAGTGGTGTTTTTATCTTTAGGTCAAATAGTCCGGCTTCGCCAAGCGGCATCCTTGCGCCTGTCCTCCACAAGTCGGACGATACGCTGCACGTCCTCCGGCTTGTAGAAAATCTTATGCCCTATCTGGGAGTAAGCAAGCGTGCCGTTGTCGCGGAGCGTCTGCAAGGTGCGGGGACTGATGCGTAACTGCTGGCAGACATCCTGGTTGTCCATCCAACGGCTGAGCATTCCTTTTTCGCGCTTGCCAATAATTTCATTCACCCGGTCGGACAAGAGGTTGAGCTTGCCGACCATTTCCTCGTATTTTCCTTTTGAAATGATTACTACTTCCATACTTATTATATTTACTGTTTGTTCTTCTTTTTGCCTGCAAAGTAAAACCGTTGCCTGTATAAAACAATGGTTTTGCAATGAGGCGGCAGCTTGTGGCAGCAAGTGGCAGAGAGTGGCGTTGTCCGCCGACCCCGTAACGGCTGTTTCAAGCGTCTGTGATGCAAAGAAAAGCGAAACCCGGCATAATCCAATCACTTTCCACCTGCGTGGCAGCATTTGGCGTCGGTGTGGTAGCTTGTGGCGTTCTTCCGCTTCGAATATCCGTCTAAAATGTGCTTCCCTGATAAGCCATTTTGAAAGCCTGCTTATCCATGCCCAATCCGGAGTATTTAAGCCCTTAAATCTTACGGCGGGCATCCCATACAGAATGGCAAATCGACGCAGCATAAACCGTCCGGACGATGCGTAAAGTGCAAAACCATACATTGTTGCCACAGCCTACCCATTCGTTTGACCGCTTGCCATACAGACATTTCCTTTGCAACCGATAATCGGTCAAATGTGCGCACATCGGCCAACATTGTTAAACATTTAATTCAAACAAGTATGAAGAAAGATTTAAGCAGCCAAAGCATGGATGCAGTATTGCAGGATTTTTTAGGCAATAAGCCGAGTAAGGAAACACCGAAGTCAGAACCACAACTTGCCGACACGCAGGAACAGGCAAGCGAGGCTGTACAGGAAACGATGAATGCCCCTATGCCGGAACAAACAGATGAAGCCCCGCATGTGGTACGCCGCATCAGCGGCAAGCAACGCCGGGCATCGTTGGAGGAATACAAGGAAACCTTCCTTCCAGTTCCGTCCATTGAAGACCGCAAGCCCGTATTCCTCAGCCGCAGCACACGCGACGCCCTCGACCGCATCGTCCGCATGTTCGGCGAGCGCAGGATGAGCGTTTCGGGACTGGTGGAGAACATCGCCCGGCAGCATCTTGCGACCTACGGTGAGGACATCGAGGCATGGCGTAAACTCTGAGAATTAAGAGGCTGACTGACGGGATGTAGTTCGGAGTTACTCTGAATTCATCCAACGGAGTTTTGAGGGGAGCAAGTTTGTGTTTCGGGCATACCGAAACCGCCTGCTCCCACTCCGAAACTCCGTGGAAGCCGCATCCCGTTGGTCTAACAGGTAATCACATTCCAATCAGTAGAAATCTATTAAAAAACCAATGGAACAGAAACGGAAATTTGACAGAAGGAACAAGGGAGGCCGTCCCAAGAAGGGAGCGGCTGACAAGCTGAAATACCGCCTCACAGTGAAGATGGCGACATCGGACTACTACACGCTGAAAGGCAAGGCACGGAGTGCGGGCATATCCGCTGGGGAGTTCCTGCGCGGGTGCATGAGGGACGGGCAGGTGAAGGAACGGCTCATGCCGGAGCATACGGGCTACATCCGCCAGCTTTGCGGCATGGCGAACAACCTGAACCAGCTTGCGCACAAGGCGAATGCGGCTGGTTTTGCTGCCGTTAGAATGGAATGCCGTGTATTGGTCGCGCGTATCGAGGAAGTGCTTAATCTAATCCTTTTATGATAGTTGGATATGATTGCTAAAATCGTCAAAGGAAGCAACTTCAAGGGTGTTGTAAGCTACATTCTTGACAAGGAAAAGGACGCTAAAATCCTTGTATGTGACGGCTTGTTTGCCGAGAATAAGGAGACAATCGCGGGCAGTTTCGAGGCACAGGCAAGGATGAATCCGAAGGTGACGAAACCTGTCGGACACATCGCATTGGCATTCTCCAAGAAGGACGAACACCGTTTGACAGACCGTGCAATGGCAGAAATAGCATTGGAATACCTGAAGAATATGGGGATAACCAACACACAAATCCTTATTGTGCGCCACTTCGACAAGGAGCATCCTCATGTGCATATCGCCTTCAACCGCATTGCCAATGACGGCAGGACAATCAGCGACCGGAACGAGCGGATACGCAGCACACGCATCTGCAAGGAGCTGACGCAAAAGTACGGCCTGTACTTCGCTAATGGCAAGGAACAGGTGAAACACCACCGCTTGAAAGAGCCGGACAAGACCAAGTATGAGATTTATTCCATCCTTAAATCCGAAGTTTCAAAGTGTGGGAACTGGAACATGCTCATTGTTAATCTGAAGAAACAAGGCGTGGATGTGCGGTTCAAGTACAAAGGTGGTTCGGATGAGGTGCAGGGTGTCGTATTCTCTAAGAACGGTTATCCGTTCAGCGGTTCCAAGATTGACAGGCGGTTCAGTTACTCCAAGATAGACGTAGTGTTGAACGCCAACCGCCACGAGGGACGGCAAAGGGTAATGAACAACCAAGCAGCAGAATATCCGACACCTTCAATACCACAGTTTGAACCAAGAGGTGATAACGACTTGTATAGTGGTTCCATCGGCCTGTTCATGTCTGCCAATGCAAACGCTCAGGTGGATGAGAACTATTTTGAGGAACAGCTAAAACGCAAGGACAAGAAAAAGAAACAACGTAAAATAAGATTCTAAAAATGGATAACAACGAAGTTTATGCACTCTTCGAAGACATCAAAAATGGCTTGAAGGGTATCAATGACAGATTGGAGAACACTCCAAAAGTAAGTAACAGTCAATCAAGAGAACAAACTCCTGCAATGGATTTGGCTCCCATAAAGGACTTGTTCGACAGTTCCGCAAAGGAGCATCAACAGCAGACGAAAGCTATGCTGACCAAGTTCGGGTAGGCGGAGGTTAACGCATCGAACCGGATTCTGCACCTATTGCGCGATTTGAAAGAGATGTTTGCTCGAAATTCGGAAAAACGGACGGACGATCCGCAGGAACATATCCACCGCCACTGCTTCGACATCCGGTCGAGCAAGGTATTTTCTCTTTTGGTCGGCATGGGCGTCGTGTGCAGCCTCTCCGTCTGGGGAAACATCGAACTCTGGAAGTCCAAACGCCAATATGCGGACGATGCTTTGAAGTTCCGTGTTATCCGTTCATGGGGAGGATGCAACGCAAAGACCATCCTTTGGCTAAACGATGTGTTCGACATCCGGCGTGACGAGGAAACCATTGAATGGCTGCGCCAAGAGGCTGACGGCTATGACAGGGACTTGAAAGCTGTATCCGACAGCCTGATGCAAGATAAAATCAGGCAACAAGGGGAATAATTTGTAATTCTATTTGCATTTACAATTTACGACAGAGGGATATTAAATGTATCCCTTTGCCGTAAATATACAAAGACCGTCACCTTTTATCATTTATTCGGGTTAAAATTCTTATCGTAGTTAATAAGATATTTGGCCATTGCCGGGTCATTGAAGTCCACTTTCAATTTGCCTGTGTCCATCTTGCGTATGGTTTCCATATCTTCTTCTGATAACTTGAAATCATCAATGGCGAGATTGCTTGCCATACGTTCCTTATGAGTAGATTTCGGTATGGCTACAATGCCTTCGTTGAGCAAAAACTTCAAGGCTACTTGCGCATTGGTCTTACCATATTTGTCTCCGATGGCTTTCAAGGTCTCGTTGGTAAAAATGCCGTCAGTTCCTTGTGCAAGCGGTCCCCATGCCATTAACTGCGTACCGTAATCCTTAATGAGTTCACGCATTTTTCGCTGTTGGGAGAAAACGTGAGTTTCCAGTTGCAGCACGGCTGGTTTCACCTCCATGTTTTCCACCAAATCCACAAAACGGGCATCGTAGAAATTACTCAAACCGATGGCACGAGCTTTGCCCTCTTTGTAGGCCTTTTCCAGTGCACGGTAAGTCCCGTAATAGTCTCCGAAAGGTTGGTGGATAAGCAAGAGGTCAACGTAATCTGTCTTCAATTTGTGGAGCGATTCGTCTATGCTTCGGGCTGCGTTTGCTTCGCCTGCATTGGAAATCCATACCTTGGTTGTAAGGAACAGCTCGTTCCGGGGTACGCCACATTTGCTGATAGCTGCGCCCACACCTTCCTCGTTGTAATAAGCCTGTGCCGTGTCTATCAGGCGATAACCTACGCTGATGGCATCCAACACACAACGTTCGCACTCTTCCGGGCTGACGAGGAATACACCGTAGCCCAACATCGGCATCTCAACGCCGTTGTTCAGTTTAATCGTTTTCATATCAGTCATGTATTTTATAAGTTCCGAATCCTCTTACGGTAGGTAAGTCCATGTCGTCATAAATGGGGCTTTTGCCCGTGTCCAGTCCGGAGATGGCTTTCATATCCTCATCCGTAAGCGTGAAATCAAAGATATTCAAGTTTTCTATCATCCGTTCCTTGCGAACACTTTTCGGGATGATGATGATGCCGCGCTGGTTCAGCCAACGCAGGATGACATTGCCCACTGTCTTGTCGTGATGCTTCGCAATGGTTTGCAGCACGGGGTTGTGGAAGATGTCGTTTTTCCCTTCGGCAAACGGTGCCCATGCCTCGTGTACGATACCTTCCTGGCGCAGGAAAGCATTGGCTTCTTTCTGCTGAAAGAACGGATGGGTCTCTAATTGGTTGACGGCAGGTTTCACCTCGTTGTGCAGGAAGAGGTCTTGTACCCGCTCGCTCCAAAAACTGGTGATGCCGATGGCACGGATGCGCCCCTCCTTGTACAATCTTTCGCAAGCCCGCCAAGCCGCATAGTAATTGCCGTAAGGCTTGTGCAGCAGGTAGAGGTCCAAGTAATCCAGCCCCAAAAGTTTCATCGACTTGTCGAAAGCACGCAGGGTGTCATCGTACTCATAGTCCTGCACCCACAGTTTGGTGGTGATGAACAAGTCCTCGCGTTTCAATCCACTGCGGCGGATGGCATTGCCCACTTGCTCCTCGTTGAAATAAGAGGCAGCCGTGTCTATCATCCGGTAGCCGACTTCCAACGCATCGCTAACCACTTTTTCAGTCTCGTTTACCGGAATCTGGAATACGCCGAAGCCGATGGCCGGCATCGTCACTCCGTTGTTCAATTTTACTTCTTTCATTTCTATTCGTATTTTAATATTCTTTTTCCTGTTTTTAATGACGATACAAAATTAAGATAATCAATTGACAATGCAATTATACAAAAAGACGGGTTATTTATACCTTTTTTCGGTTATTTACCTTTAGCGATGTTTTGAGCCGCCTGCTTTTAGTGTATACAGATAGCGCATAGACGGGAAAGCCGAAATTCCCAAGGCCAGTATGATACAAACGAGAGCCACGGCCATGCCTATATGACAACGCATTCCTGCATCTACGACACCATTGCTTGCCGCTGTCATCAACGAAAGTCCCAATGCACCTCCTATCTGATGAGAGGCATTGACCAATCCGGATGCCGCACCGGAATCACGCTTGTCAACATCTTCTATCCCCAAATTGGTCAGCGGACTCATAGCCAACCCTTGCCCGATACCAATAAACAGTATAGGAAAAGCTATCCCGTATAGATATGATTTTCCAACAGTCAAGGACAAGAGCAAAAAGAAGCCTAAAAGAACAAGAGACAAACCGACATACAAGATTTTCTTATTGCCATATTTATGCACTAATTTGGGGACTTCCACCGCACCTAAAAATGTGGTGATAGTCATTGGTAGGAACGCCAGTCCGGTCAATAAGGGGGTAAAGTGGAATGCATCCTGCATGAATTCGGATATGAAGAAATTATACCCCATCAAGGCGGCGATGAGCAACGCCCTTGCCACGTATGCGTTCCTTCTTGTACGGCTGTGGAACAAGGACAAAGGCATGATGGGCATAGGGGCTTTTTGTTCGGCATGTACCAACAGGGTAAGAAGTACAATGCCCGACACGAGCCATAAAGCTACAGCTGATGCTCCGTCTATGGCATAGATTACGCAAAACACGCCAGCCACCGACAGTAGTGTGCCGATTATGTCGAAACGATGCTTTGTCAAGTCGGCATTGAGCAGATATTTCACGGAAAGGAAAAGCATGACGCCGACTATCGGCACATTTATCAGGAATCCGTCCCTCCACGTAAGATACGTTGTAACCGCACCTCCAATAATAAGCCCGAAACACAGACCTATTCCCGATATAGAACCGTACCAAGCTACGGCTTTCGTCCGTTTTTCCCCTTCAAAGTAGTCCATTATCAATGCCAATGCCGCAGGTGCCATGACTGCCGCCCCGACACCTTGTACAAACCGTGCGGCAATCATGATTCCTGCCGAAGGAGCCACCCCTGCACCCAGTGACCCGAAGCCAAACAGCATCAATGAAAGATTGAACATCCGTTTCCGTCCGAGCGTATCACCCAACCGTCCTCCCAGCAGCATGAATCCGCCAAATACTAGCACATAGGCGTTTTGCACCCATGACAAGGATACACTTGACAACTGCAAGTCCTCCGCAATTCTCTTCAACCCGGTGATGACAATAGAGCCATCTATTGCTGTGATAAAGTAACTGGATAAGACAAGAAACAGGGCAATGCTTTTCACTGTCCGTTCATTGCATTTCCTGTTTTCCTTGATACATTCAAACATAAAACAACATTCTGTCTTATTGGTTGGCAAGCTCTATCCGGACGCTGAAGCTGCCATGCAGTTTTTCAATTTCAGACAGCCGACAATCCACTTTCCCTAAATTAACTTGTTCTCCGTATGCCTCAGACTCCTCTTCATGCCCGATGAGGATGGTAAATCAATTCCCGTCCGGCACAAAGTTGATGTCTCCGTTCAGCCAGCCATACCGTTTTTCGTCCTCTTTGTAAGGAAGTGCCGGATGCATGGTGCCACAGAGGTCGAACTCATATCGGCTTACATTCACGTGCAGAGGTAATTTGCTTAACAATGCTTTTGCTGCACTCGTATTTCCTATCGTGGCAGGGATGGCGGTTTCTCCAAAATGGAGAGTTACTTTGGTTCCTGTTTCTATAACCCGTGTGGCAAGGTCTTTGTCGCTTTTCTGCATATTGGCATCATCCGATGCCTTTTTCCTTTCTTGTCTCATGCTTTTTTCAATTTTAATGTTTTCATTTGAACTGGCTTTCAATGATTGGCTCTGCATGGAACTGACCAACAAAAGGATGACAGTCAATGCGGATGCTGCCATTGACAGCCTGATAAGTCTTTTCATTGTTTGTTTTCTTTATTCTGTCCTTTCTTTTCGTCTTCCCAATTTTTCCCGAAGTCCACCTGTTCCGTTTCCACATGACCACGATGTCCATATACCGTGCAGGCATTCAAGGCGGTTTCCAACTTACGGAATTCGTCATCGGTCAGTTCCACATTGGCCGCTCCGAGGTTTTCCAAGATACGTTCTTGGTTCTTCGACCCGGGGATGGGCACCACGTTGGGATATTTGTGGAGCATCCATGCTAAAGAGATTTGCGCATTGGTGGCATGTTTCTTTTCCGAGAACTCAGCCAAGATGTCCAGTATGGGTTGGTTGGCTATGATGTTTTCCTTGCTCAGTTGCGGTACGAATTTGCGCACATCGTCCACTTTCTCGAACTCGGTGTCCGCCTTGATTTTGCCTGAAAGGAATCCGCTGGCTATCGGCGAGAACGGGACAACCGCTATGTCATGCTCCAGACAATAGGGGAAAATGTCTTTCTCGCAATCACGTTCTACCATCGAATAAAGGTTCTGCACGGCGGCGACAGGAGTAATGGCGTGTGCCCTGGCTAAAGTGTCCGCTCCCACTTGCGACATTCCCCATTCACGTATCAAGCCTTCCTGAATGAGCTTCTCCATGACTGCGGCCACTTCCTCGAAAGGTACATCCTGATTGACACGATGGAGGTAATACAAATCCACGTAATCCGTGTCTAAGTTTTTCAAGGATGCTTCCAAGTGACGACGCGTTGCTTCGTAGATACTTGTGCCGTCCGCCAGTTCATCGGGATGAAGGAAGAATTTGGTTGCCAATACAATGTCTTTGCGGAAATCTTTGACCGCCTTGCCCACCAGTTGCTCATTATGTCCTGGATAGAACACCACATCACCATATACTTCCGCTGTATCAAAGAACGTACAGCCAAAATCATACGCCTTGCGGATGGCTTCAATACTATACGCTTCTTCGGGCACTTTCCCATACCCGTGTGAGAATCCCATACACCCCATGCCTATTTCAGACACTTCCAAACTTCCGATTTTTCTTTTCTTCATCATATTACGCTATTTTTAATTTACGATGCAAAGTTACTGGACATTACCTAAAACTCTTATAAACAGATGTCGGCTTGTATTATACTTTTTTCTGTTTTTTAGGACATACTCCTTAATCACTCTTCTGATTATTCATTATTTTTGTACCCAAAAATATGAGAATGTATGATAGCACAAGAGATTCTTTTTGCGGATGATTTCAGCTTTATGGCCTCCAAAGAGATAGACCGTTATGTCACCCATGCGCTTTGTCATGAGGGAGAAGCCTCCTTCCACTTGGCAGGACAACCGTTTAGGATGAGAAAGGGCGATTGTATCGTGATTACTCATGGAGAATTGGTTACAGATATGTCTGTTTCTGATGATTTCCGCGTGACGGTGCTTTACCTTTTAGGCGAATATGCCTTAAAGAACATGCCTAAGAATGATTATGATGTGATAGGAAAACTGACCCTGCTCCGCAATCCCGTGCTTCCGCTCACTGAGCATGAACGGGAGGTATTCATGGAAGATGTCAATCTGATAAAGCGTAGATACACGGGAACAGACCATCATTTCCACGATGAATTGGTAGGTTGTCTCACGATGGCTTTCTGTCTGGATATTTATGATTTCCATGCCCGAATCTACGAAAATCCACAGATTAGCAAACAGGGGGCAGCCATTCTGACACGATTTATCGACATGTTGAAATCCGGTGAATATGTACGGCATCGTGAAGTGTCCTACTACGCATCACAGCTCTTCATCACCCCAAAATACCTGTCTGAAATATGCAAGAAAACCAGCGGATTCAGTGCGAACTTCTGGATAAGCCGATTCACCATTACTGGAATTACCCGTCTGCTTGCCGAGAAAGATTTAACATTGAAAACCATTTCGGATAATTTCAACTTTTCTTCCTTGCCTTATTTTTGCAGATATGTGCAGAACCTGTTGGGAGTCACGCCCTCTGAATACAGAGAAGGTCTGACATCACATGGATAATGTTTGGCGACATAATTTGTTATGCGAATTCCACAACTATATAAATTCCTTGTTTGTCTAAAAAGGAAAGCAGTATGCAGTATAACAACAAATTAACAGATTAACTTTATAAGATTTTGTAGATTACAAAAAAATGATTAGCTTTGCATTATGCTAATCACCCCACTTCAAAGCGATGAAGAATACAGAAGTTAGCACGTTACAAATCCATTACCTATTTTTAAAATAGCATCTCACAATTAACTGATAGATAATGATTCGCATTTAGGAAGAATAGTTGTTACCAAATCGTGAGCCACAGTTACCTATGCAAAGCAGGTAACAATGCGGAAAGGCAACTTTGTGCATCAACGGATTTTATTGCACTGATTCTCAATGTTTTGCGTATCAAGGAACGCTTACAAAATGATTATATTTGCACACTCAAAATGTAAGCGTTATGAAAATCAAAAAATTCAAGGTGTTGCTCTACCTAAAAAAGAGCGGAATGGACAAGAATGGAAAAGCTCCCATCATGGGACGCATCACGGTGAACAGGACTATGGCGCAGTTCTCCTGCAAGTTGTCTTGCACTCCATCGCTTTGGAATCCTCGTGCCAGCCGATTGGAGGGCAAGAGCAAGGAAGCCGTGGAAACCAACAAGGACATCGAGCAGTTGTTGCTTTCCATCCAAAAGGCTTTCGATGTGCTTGTGGAAAAGAGAACGGACTTCGAGGTTAAGGATGTCAAGGAGGCTTTGCAGGGCAGCGTCAAGACACAGACCACCCTTCTCTCCTTCGTGGACGAGCATATCAGTGAACTCAGCACACATGAGGGCATCGATATGTCGAAGAGCAGTGTCTGGACTTACAGAAAGATTCGCAAGAATCTCGCTGAGTTCATCGGGGAAAAGTATAGGTTGACTGATTTGGCTTTCGGACAGCTGCCCGAGCCTTTCATCAGTGACTTTCACCATTACTTGCTTGACGAGAAAGGCTTTTCATCAGGAACCATCACCATCTATGTGTCGCTCTTCAAGAAGATGTGCCGCATTGCCTTTGAGCGAGGCTTGTGCAAGAACCTGCTGTTCGCCCATTATCGGGTTGGCACTCCAAGGGTTACGACACCCAAGGCTCTCAGCATGTCTGATTTCATAAAAATCCGTGATGTGGAACTGCCCGAAGACAAGCCGAGACTATCCGTTAGCCGTGACATGTTTCTTTTCGCCTGCTATGCAGGAACAGCCTTCATAGACACCGTTTCCATCACGAAAGCCAATGTCAAGGTGTTGGAGGATGGCGACAAATGGCTCGTCTATAACCGCAAGAAGACCGGAACACTTGCCAGGGTGAAACTCCTGCCCGAGGCGTTGGAGCTGATGGCGAAATACGAGGACGGGGCAAGAGATACCCTTTTCCCATTGCTGAGCCCGAATCGTGTTCGTATCGATCTCATCACCATCTGCAAGTTGGCGGAAACGAGCAAGACCTATTCCTACCATTCGGGACGACACTCGTTCGCCAGCCTCATTACGCTGGAGGCTGGTGTGCCGATGGAGACCATCTGCAAGATGCTCGGTCACAAGGATGTGAAGATGACGCAGCGGTATGCGAGAGTAACCCAAAAGAAGCTGTTTGAGGACATGGACAAGTTCATCGCTGCAACCGAGAAGGACTTTATTCTCGCATTATGAACAAGGCTTTCAACTTTTCTTTTTACAGTTCAACCACATTATTATATTATAAGGACAACAACTATGAGCAGAAGTACATTTTCAATTTTGCCTTACATCAACAGACAGAAGGTGAAGACAGACGGAACAGCCAACATACTTTGCCGCATTACCGTTGACGGCAAAAGTGCAGCCATTTCCACAGGCATATCCTGTACTCCACAGGAGTGGAACGCCAAGAAGGGAGAGGTACGGAACGCAAGGGACAACGGACGATTGGCAAGTTTCCTTGCTGAGGTCAAGGATAAATACAACTCACTTCTTACCACCAATGGCATCATCACCGTGGAAATGCTGAAGGCTGTGTTGAAGGACAAGGACACGACAGGAAGGTTCTTGCTGAACTTTGGTGATACCATCGTGGAATGGTATCGAACCTCAAAAGCCAGACAAACCTTTCTGCACAAGCGAACATGGCAGAAGAACCTGAGAGCCTTTGTCCATTCGTTGGATAAGGACGACATCGCCTTTGAGGACATAGACGAGAATTTCGGGGAGGAATACAAGCTATTCCTGAAACGAGACCAGGGACGTATCGACAGCTACGTGAACCATTGCCTTCTCTGGCTGAACATGTTGATGTACAAGGCAGTGGACAGGAGCATTATCCGCTTCAATCCCATAGCCAAGATAGGGTATGAGAAGAAGGCAGCCCCGAAGATGACCCATATCAGCAAGGCAGACTTCATCAAGATGCTCTCTACCCCGATGGCTGACGAGCGAACGGAGCTTGCACGCAGATGTTTCATTTTTGCCTCGCTCACCTCCTTATCCTATATAGATGTAAAGAAACTGTACCCTCACCATATCAGTGAGAACTCCGATGGCAGGAAGTTCATCCGCAAGGAAAGAGAGAAGACAGGCGTGGAGTTCTTCGTGCCACTCCATCCGATAGCCGAGAAGATTCTTTCGCTCTACAATACCACGGACGACAGCAAGCCTGTTTTTCCACTGGGTGAGAAGAAAGACATCTATCTTGATGTGCATACCCTTGGAATGGTGCTTGGCATAAGTAATAAGTTGGGATTCCACGCCAGCCGCCATACATTCGGAGTCTTGATGCTCAACGAAGACATTCCCATCGGCAGCATAGCCAAGATGATGGGACACGCAGACATCACAAGCACACAGGTCTATGCGCAGGTGACGGAGCAGAAGATTTCAAATGACATGGATAAGCTTATTGCCAAGCGAGAAAGGAACAGATTGTCGAACGAAAAAACTATTGGAAAATGAACAGAGGAGTTATAACTATCAGCGAGAGCGGAACGGTATCCATGCCGACCGATACAGTATGGATGACCTTGCAGGAGATTGCCGACATGTATAATGTGTTCGGCTGCTATGTGCGCAAGGCTGTCAAGGCTGTATTCAAGGATGGCATTCTGAATGAGCCGGGTGTACGCCGTCATGTCAGGAAGAACGACCGCATCAGCTATGATGTGTATAGCCTTGAACTCGTCATTGCGGTAGCCTTCCGTATTGACAGCATTGAGAGCAGAGCCTTTCGGGAGTTCATCATGCAGTCCGTCATCGGCAGGCAGACAAGCCGCACCAAACTGGTCTGTATCTTTACAGAGAACGCAATGGCATAGAACAGCCATATAAAGCAACGTTCCTTGGAGGCTTTGCGCCTCCAGCCACTTGGGCGAACCACCGCAGTGTTTTTCAGGTATTAGATTTGTTTTCAGACAGATTATGTACTACATAAGCCATTGTTAGTCAAATACTCATCGCACAACGCACTGGGTTAATAACCAATTAATGTTCTTTGACTCCTTATTACATTGACATGATTGCAAACGCACTCTGCTCTACTGAACAAGAATTTGATTTATTAAGCTGAAAAAATAAAATACAGAAGAACAAGAATAGCATTTTACGGAAAAAGGGCAACACCATGTCTTATTTTTTTTGGTGTTGCCCATTAAGTATTATCTACATATTATTATGTTTCAAAATCTCTACTATTTTGTAGCAACCCAACTACAAGACCCTCCATTAGAATCAGTGGTTGCAAAATATAAATTTGCAGTTAACCCAGAACCTGATGCTGCTAATTTTACGGTGATGTCGGTATTTTTAAAAAGTGTACCCGCTTTTATTTCTGAATTCCAATTGTTAAAAACGAAAGTCTTGCATGTATAAACAGGAGCTATAGCTGCATTAGTTCTGCAAGTAAATTTTACAGCTGTTTTATCTATTGTTGGCATAAAAGCATCCATTCCTTCTTCTGTTCCGTTTGTCGAAATTGCCCCATACTGGTTTCTTCCGTTATTTCCTGAACGCGTATGTGCTTGTTGGACTTGAAGAGATTGCCTATATTCCTTGTACTCTTCCTTTACGTTTGGTAAAGATATTTTCTTTCCCTGTAGTCGAGCTTCTTTTATAGCTCTATTTGAATTGTTTAAGTCTTCTAAGATACTAATGTACAAATCTGCATCTACTCCTATTTTTTGTGCTTCTTCCTTAGATATGTCAAGAGAATATAGGCTGTCTTTGATTGATACGTAATTTGAAAGAATAATTGCTGCAGCTCGTTTATTCTTTATATTATTAGGGATACTATTGATTTCATCTACAGGCAATGCTAATGCTTTGGCCTCTTCAATCTGCGAAGAATATGATTTTAACTTTACACTATTGTCGCCTTCATAATCATTTGAATCATCATTGGAGCATGAGATTAAACAAGAAGCCACTACAAGAGTGAAAACTTTAAGCAAAACGTCTTTTTTCATATACCCTCCTATCTTTTAGTTATTTTGTTTGCAAATATACAAGTTTTTCATTTGTAATGCAAATATTTTGAGGATTATTCTATTTTGCAGTTATACAAATGGAAAATACTTATACATGCTTGCCATCATCTTACAATCTCCTCTTGCCACAGAGTAACAATCGCAACAATACAAACTACAAGGCATACTGGAAACACTCGGTATAGCCAATAAAACGAGGCGACAACCTATAACAGCCACACTCGGTAAGTTATACGTTGTCGCCTTGTTCATTTCACACACTCATCAAGGACATTCTCCTACACACCTTTCATTCTGTACGCTTCACGATAGTTAGCCATCAGAATCTTCTGAATGTCGGACTCGCGGTAGAGAATCTTTCCGCCAAGCTGGATATACGGGATGACACCGTTGTTTCGGTAGTCCTGCAGGGTTCTTCGGCTCAGTTGCAGTCTGGCGCAAAGCTCCTTGTCCGTCATGAACCGCTCACCGCCAAGCATGGGGCGGTAGTTCATCACGGCACGTTCAAAATTGTCAACCATTCGGTTGAGGTGGTTCACGATGTGGTTCATCCACTCGCTGTTTCTTGTCATTACTTCATTGCTCATAGTTGTCTCGTTTTATTGTTGATACTTACGTTACTCGGTTTACTTGCTGCATTGGATAAAGTGGCTGTTGTATATTGACAGCCTAACCTGTGCGCTTGCGAAAACGCATGTCCTTTTTCTTGTCCTCCACTACTGCTACGATAGCCATCACGTCCTCCGGCTTGTAGTAGGTCTTGTGGCTGATTTGCGTATAAGCCAAAGTTCCGTTGTCCCGAAGCGTCTGCACTGTCCGTGGGCAGATGTTGAGCGTCTGACACACGTCCTGCGTGTCGAGCCACTTGTTCATGGTCTTGTCCTCACTGCGCTCACGGATTCTGTCCATGCGCTTCACGAAGTTCTCCAACTGGGCATCAAGATAGTTGAATGCCTCTTCCTCGAATACGATGAATCCCATACTTTTCTTTTTTCTAAGTTAATACTATGTTATATGTCGCAAAGCTCCACGCATATGCTGTGCTCCACGCTTGTGAGTGCAAAGATAAGGCACGGCAATCTAAAAACAAGCGTTTTCAATTTCTGTGGCAGTATGTTGCCGGGGTTTGCCGACTTCAACGCCAAAAACAACAAGAAAAACTTGCACGACTGCAACGAATATATGAACAATGATGAGTTGAGAAATACGTTGAAGTTCTCACAGCTATCTCGGTATGCAAATAAGCAAGCCACAACTAAATTGCCACGTTACACCCAATCAGTTGCATGGCTGCACTCAGTACACTTACTTTGCACCCGACAATCGGTCAATGGTGCAAACCGTGACCACTATACTAATAAATAAAACAGCATAAGCTATGGCAAGAACAAAAGATGTAGTCTTGGCTCCTGAGCAAAAGGAGCTGATGGAAAAAGAGTATTTGGATTTTGTTAAACCCTCTACTTATGGCAACAAAGCCAATCCAAGTAGTTGTGATTCTCTCTATGATGATGTAGAGAACCCAGAGTTGAGAGCAATTGTAGAGAAAGTTGCTGCAACAACTCCCTATAGAGAGGAAACATCAACGAACGAGGCTCAATCGCCACCGAATCCGCAGAAGCGCATCAGTGGCAAGCAGCGCAAGGCGACATTGGAGGAGTATCAGCAGACCTACCTCCAAGTTCCAAGGATTGACGACCGCAAGCCAGTCTTCGTCAGTTCCGATGTACGAGACCGCCTTGATCGTGTCGTCCGCATCCTCGGAGGGAGACGCATGAGCGTATCGGGCATCATCGAGAACATCGTGCGCCACCACCTAAGCCTTTATGAAGAGGACTTCGAGGCTTGGCGCAAATTGTGAGAATTAAGGTCTGCGACCTTGGACGTGGATAGCTGAAAGGCTGTAGTTCCAACTAACGTGTTCTGAGAGGGAGCGAGGTTATGTTTTGGGAACCCCAAAACGCCTCGCTCCACCATGAGGGCGGAGGAATTTTGCTCCCGGCGGTCGCAGAAAGTAAGTGTACCAACTGTAAACAGTATATCGAATGACAAGCATACATGAACAGAGCAGGAAAAAGGGCGGAAGACCGCCCACGGGCAGGGTTCGCAAGCTGTCGAAGTCTGTCACGGTGAAGTTCTCGAAGCCAAGCTACGAGGCTTTGAGACTGAGGGCGAGAAAAGCTAACCGCAAATTGGCGGAGTACATTCGTGAGTCCGCCTTGAACGGCGAGGTGGTCAGCGGACACAATGCAGAGACGGTAGCCATCGCTAAGAATCTCATCGGCATGGCTAACAACCTCAACCAACTTACCAAGCTGTCGCATCAGAGAGGTTTCCATGAAACCCATGTGTATGTGGTGGACTTGTTGAGAAGATTGAAAGCAATCCTTGGCGAGTATCGCCAAGCAAGTTATAAACCGAAGCCAAGCAGTATGGGCAGAAAGGAGGATACCACATGATAGGCAAGCTAAAGAAAGGCAGCTCATTTGGTGGTTGCATCCGCTACGTGACAGGCAAGGACGAGGCGAAAATTCTTGCATCCGATGGTGTGTTACTCGGCACGAATGCCGAGATAACGCAAAGTTTCGAGCTACAGAGGCAGCTAAATCCAAGGATTAAGAAGCCTGTGGGACACATTGCATTGAGCTTCAAACGTTTAACGGATGAATTCATGGCTAAGATAGCCCTTGAATACATGCAGATGATGGGCATCACTGATACCCAATTCATCATCGTAAGGCATCACAACACAGACAATCCACATTGTCATATCGTGTATAACCGCATCAACAATGAGAGCAAACTCTTATCAGACAGGAATGATTACAGGCGTAATGAGCAGGTGACCAAGGCTCTAAAATCCAAGTATGGACTTACTTACGGAACGGACAAGAGCAAAACAAACACTCGCAAATTGCGCAATGCAGAGCGTGCAAAATATGAGATTCACAATGCCGTTAAAGGTGCTTTGAAAGCCGCAGATAGCTGGCATAAGTTCAAGAATGAACTTGCAAAACGAGGTGTTTGCTTGGAGTTTGTCTATAAGGACAAGGAGCGAACCAAGGTACAAGGCATCCGATTCTGCAAGGATGGATATAGCTTCAAGGGTACGCAGATTAGCAGAGACTATAGTTTTGGCAAACTGAATGCGAGATTAGAGGGAACGGAGAACCTTTTATCAGCAAGTGCCAACTCTACTCAACAATATGAGCAAGGTAGTTTCAAGGACGAGCTGTTGCCATTCATGTCGGAGAGCAGCCTGAACCCATGGAATGGTATTTCTTCCATAGGACTCTTTGCTCCTGCCAATGCACAGACCTTTGAGCAATTCCCAGAGGATGAATCATCCAAGAAAAAAAAGAAGAAACGCAGAAGAGGCTTTAGCCTTTGATGCAAGTCATAAACTTAAAATTAGAATCGAACATGAAAGAAGAAATGTTAGAAGCCATCTACGGCACAGTTGAGAGATTGGAGCAAAAAGTCGATGAACTTTCTGCCTCACCAAAGAATACAGAGGCGGAAAGCACTCCGGTCTCTGTAAGTGTTGATACAAGCAAACTTGAAAAAGAGGATGCTGATTATATGTTTTATCTTTATATCGACAGGGCAAAGATTGTCGCAGGTGAAGAAGTGGAAAAATTTGCAAAACTTGTAGACGATTATGGCGTATATCTGAGCGAGGCGATGAACGATATGCTGGCAATAGAGCTTAATGAACTTGAGAATCCGCTTCCCGAATTTAAAGGAAATGAAGGGGAAGGAGAAGAGGCAGCATTTTGGAGCGAGGTTATGGAAAGAGCGCTTAGTGTGGAAAATGCTGTAAACCAGCAT
>ERZ827043.1630-NODE-1630-length-21996-cov-6.915455_pt1 | contig 21996 bp, 20 predicted proteins | sample MGYA00519923_ERZ827043 | MGnify/ENA primary metagenome ERZ827043 (study PRJEB31778, sample SAMEA3449251) | human gut metagenome | biome: human gut; feature: human-associated habitat; material: faeces | place: United Kingdom | collected 2010/2012 ...
ACGGCGGCTATACCCGCATTGTGAAACTGGACGGCCGTCTCGGCGATAACGCTCCCGAAGTGATCATCGCCCTGGTTGACTGATTTCCTGTGTCATAAAAAAGAACCGGTGAATCCTCGCCGGTTCTTTTTTTATGAATGAAACGAAAGGCAGGGCCGCTTTTTTCTCCCTGCCTCTCATGGTACAATAAATAGAAACGGGGAAAATCCCTATTTCAAAGGAGCGAATCTACATGAACATGGATTTTGATATACCTGATATTACAGAAAACGCCGGCAAAGCAGCCATCGGCGGAAAACACAGGAAACCAAGAAGAGCGGGAAAAATCCGTCTCGGAGACAGCCTCAGAAGCATTTCCAAAGAATACACCGCCACCAGGGAAAAGAAGGACGAAGACAAGCACATCGAATTCTACTCCCTCTCTGAAGGAGAAGAGAAATTCTCCTTCTACGGAAAAGAAGTATCCATCATCGGCGTGTGCATCCGTAATAAGAAAACCGCCGCCATTTACATGGAACTGCCGGCGGGGGAAAGAGATGATTTCATCAAAGCCCTCTCCGAATCGGAAGGAAAGGGAGAAGACGCGGCAGGCATGACTATTTTTGCAGACACCGTCACCTCCATCTTCATCACGAAACCGGGCAAGGGGGAAAAGGTGGTTACCATCGCCCTTATGGACAGTGAAGAAGCCAAAGTGCTTTCTGACAACGAAGCCATTGAAAAGGAAGCGGAAGAAGCGTCCAAAGGGGTGGGTCATAAAATCTTCCAGACCTACTTCAATCCCGTAGGCCGCATGAGCCGCCGCTCCTATATCCCCAAAATGCTGGGCGCCGCCATCCCCGCCGCCATCCTCTTCGGATTCACCTGCTTTCGACCGGAACTCTTTGTGGGGGACCTCAATGTGTACATCTTCACCTTCCTGGTGGTAGGCACTCTCTGCTTCATCTCCCTCATCAGCCTGGCCATGCGCCGCCTGTCGGATATTGGCCTTTCTCATCTCTACTACTGGGTATTCTTCCTTCTCCTTTTTGCCATCAACCAGATGGGCGGCCAGTTCCTGGGAAGCCAGCTCATGGCTACCAGGGTGGTGGCCATCATATTCATGGCTGCCGTGGTTCTTCTGGCCTTTTTCCCCGGAGAAAACAAGAAAAACAAGTACGGCCCTGTGCCGAAAGAGTGATGATTTTATGATTGGCAGAAGCGCTGATTTTCCCTTCCCGGGAATCAGCGTTTCCTTTTTTCAGTCAATAAGGAGGATGGATGACTTTTCCTGTTCCTTTAAGGCAGATGCTTCCTCTTTTGGGAATCACTGTATCTGCCTTTGTATTTAATACTTCTGAATTTATGCCCATTGCCCTGCTTATGGATATTTCCCAGTCCTTTGACCAGACGGAAGCAGAAACGGGCATTATGATTACTGTCTATGCCTGGATGGTAGCCATCCTGTCTCTGCCCCTTATGCTGGCAGCAGGGAAGATGAAGGAGAAGACCCTTCTTCTGCTTACGCTCCTTCTCTTTGCTCTGGGACAGCTGGCCAGCGGCGTGGCTCCTTCCTTTCCTCTGCTTATGGGTGCCCGAATCCTTGTGGCCAGTGCCCATGCCATCTTCTGGTCCATTGCAGCGCCTCTGGCAGCGAGACTGCTGGACAAAGGAAAATCGCCCTTTGCCCTGTCCATGGTGGCAGCCGGTACGGCGGTGGCCATGGTTTTCGGCCTTCCTTTAGGACGGGTCATCGGACTGGCTCTGGGATGGCGTATGACCTTCCTGCTCATTGCCCTGGTTACCGCCGGAGCCATGGTGTATCTGTTCTTTGTATTTCCCCAGCTTTCTCCGGGAGAACCTTTCACCCCGGGAGATCTGCCCGGGCTTTTCCGTAACAGGCCGGTGGCTGTTATTTTCGGAATGACGATCTTTTATGCTTCTGCCTACTTCACCGTGTACAGCTATATTGAGCCTTTCCTTCACGCTGTGGCCCATCTGGCTCCTGCGGCCATTACGGCGGTGCTTATCTTTCTGGGAAGTACGGGATTTTTGGGAAGCTTTGCTTTTTCTAAAATGTTTGGCACCTATCCCAAACTGATTATTATGACCGGCGCCTGCGGCCTTTTGGTTCCCTTCTTCCTTCTCCGTGAGGGAGCCCCGTTCCTGCCGGTGCTTTTCTTCTGCCTCCTGGCCATGGGCGTGGTGAATACGCTCTACGGCATAGCCATGCAGTCAGAAATCATCCGTCATCTGTCTACCGGCGCTGCTCCGGTGGCCATGTCTATTTTTTCCGGCATCTTTAATATGGGCATCGGCAGCGGAACCTATATAGGGAGCCTTCTGACGGCTCGGGGATACCTGCCTTACATTGGCCTTGCCGGCGGCCTTCTGGCTCTTGTCTGCGGCCTTCTTTGCATTTTTTGCTACCTGCCTTTTATGGGTAGAAAGAGCAGGGAGCTCCGTAACAGGAGCTGATCCTTTCCTGACGGGAAAGAGACAGGCTTTTCCTCCTTTCGGGAAAGAAGAAATCAGGCAGGTCCATGCTTTTTCAGAAAACAGAAAAGGGGCTGTGGGGAAATGATTTCCATTTCTTCACAGCTCCTTTTTATTCGTTGATTCCAAAAATCAAAAAGCACTGTGAACAGGCATTCACAGTGCTTTGTACTTGGTGGAGGCGGTGCCCGGAGTTGAACACGGGGATAAGGGCCTTGCGGGGCCCACGCCTTAGCGCTTGGCTACACCGCCATAAATCTGACTTTCCTAGTATATCGCAGGTTTTCGAAAAAGTAAAGCTAATTATGAGGTAAATGCTATTTATAAACGATTACATGAGTGAAATGCATGGATGCCTAACGGACCCACAGGGTATACTGGCCGGGAATACTGATGCGGTCCGCTTTTCCACTTTCATTATAGGTGACCAGGAAGGGGGAGTTGCTGTGATTTCTGGTAATGAGCAGGACATTTGGGTCATGCAGCAGCTTCTCTTCGGAAATGAAGGGCATGACGTTCTTCGCATTCCAGGAGAGGGTACCGGGTTCCATGGAAGCTATCTTATCGCCCGGTTCGGCGCGGTAGATGGTCTTTCCGCTGTAGAAGACGGCGGAGGTGCGATAGTCATCGAGAAAGGCAATGGTCTTATGGGTGGTGTCCATATGGGCCAGGGCTTCGCCGATTTCCTTACCCGAATGATTCAGCATGATGGAGGGGGCCGCTGTGACGGCCAGCACCGTGTATACCAGACCGCAGGCCAGGCCTGCCTTTTCAATGCAGAAATCCTGCTTTTTGTAAAGAAGGGCTGTTAAGATGGAAAGGGAAAACAGGGCCGGGAAGGTGTAGGTGGTGTACTTGGTGGCCACCAGCTGGAAGAAGAGGAACACCACGAAACCATAGATGAGGAGAAGCTGGGTGGCATCATGGGCACTTCGAAGATCCAGCTTCTTTTCTTTCCACCGTTTGTACAGGGAGAAGGGGATGAAGAAGCTCCAGGGAGCAAAACCGGCAAAGTAAACGATAAGGTAGAAGTACCATTTATTGTGAGAGGGATGCTCGGAAACCGTGGCTCGGAGCACATTGTGCACACCGATGAAGTTCAGAAGGAAATCTTTGCCGTGGAGATAGCACATGGTGCCGTACCAGGCGCCGGCTATCAGGATGAAAAGGACAAGGCCGGAAAGGAGGTGCACATGGGCCATTTCCTTCAGGTCTTTTTTATAGAGGAGAAAGAGCAGGCACGCAAGCCCGGGAAGGAGGAGGCCGATGGGGCCCTTGGTGAGGGTGGCCAGGGCGGCAAAGAGATAGCAGAGGAAATAGTATTTCCTGTTTTCCGTATACCCCAGATAGAAGAAAGCCACGGCGCCGCTCATGAAAAGGAATAGGGTGGAGTCGGTAATGACGGCCTTGGAGAGAATCCAGCATTCCACCGAGGTGCCCAGGATGATGGCGGAGAGCCAGCCTGTCTTTTCCCCATAGGTGCGGCGGGCAAACCAGTAGGTAAAGAGGACGGAAGCGGAGCCCAGTATGGCGGCAGGAAGGCGGGCGGCCATTTCATTAAAACCGAAGAGGGCAAAGGAAAGGGCCAGCTCCCAGTAGTAGAAAATGGGCTTGTCGTACCAGAAGCGGCCGTAAATCCGGGGTGAAATCCAGTCGCCGGAAAGCACCATTTCCTTGGCAGTTAAAGCGTAATTGGACTCCGCCGTGTCCGTAATGGCCAAAAGTTGGTTTCCCGCCAGATACAGGAAAAGGGTAAAGAAGAGAAGCGTAAGATAAGGATGGTTTCGCAGTGTTTTCATAGATTCCTCCTGTAAGAATTCCTTATCCTTACTCTACAGGAACCATGTTAATGATTATGTATGGAAGGTTAAATAAAAAATAAACTGAAACCATGGCGGTTGCAGTTTGTTCCGGCTGTTTGTATGATAGGGCTGATAGGGCCGCAAAGGGGCCGGGCAGGCAGCTACGTAATCTTCTGCGGCTTCCTTCTCGCCCAACGGTATTTATAGGCAAATGTCTCATTATCGGCACGTACTGGGATTCTTCGCCTGCGGCTCAGAATGACGTGACGGGTGGGAAGGTAAGTGGAGAGTAAAGTCCCCCCACCGGGGGGAAGGTGGTGCGCAGCACCAAAAGTGGTGCATTTCCAACGGGCGCAGCCCGGTTGTTCGGTTTTTAGTGCCGCCGATAGGCGGCATATATATTCATTCATTGCCCGACAGGGCAATCCACAACCCTTGGGCCTTTAGGGCCCATCAATCTTACGAACCTTTTTCCACAACCTTTCTACACAGCCCGCGGGCCCTTCGGGCCCGCCCCCCTTTGAACCCTCTGAACACTTTTTATCATCCAGGTGATCCCATGACCATTCGCAAAAGTCTGATTGTAAGCCATATCGTAGTATGTATCCTTCCCTTCCTTATGACCTTTTTCGTGCTGGCCTCGGCCTTTGGAGGGCTCTATCTCTATGCCGCCAGCGGGAACCATGTGATTGCGGAGAGTGGATTCCAGTTTAATGTAATGACCCAGATTCTTAGAACTGCTGTGTTTCACAGCCTTCGCCACCATGAGTCCCTGTCCCGGTATGCCTGGGTCATGGAAATCACCGATCCTGTGGCCACCTATGTGGCAGTGGAGAGGGAAGGGACCCTTCTCTACAGCTATGGCAATGAGAAAAAAGGCCGGAAGGATCTGGATATGCTGCGAAAGGAAGGAGCCCTGGACAGGCTGGATGGCAGGGATGGAAACGGTATTTACAGTGTGACAGATGAGCCGGATTATCGGTTTGCAGAAAAGGAAATCATAGGGGACAGGCCCTGTTATCTCTACATCATGGCCCATCATCCCGAGGCCCGGACCGACGGCGCCATTGAAAAGGCAGTACGGGCAGTGATCCGTTTCATTCTGGCTGTTCTCTTTGCCTTTATTCTGGGCACCAGCTATTTTCTTTCCCGCTTCATTATCGGCCGCATCCTTATGCCTTTAAAGGAACTGGAACGGGGGGCAGAGGAAGTGCGGAAGGGAAATCTGGCGGTGCAGCTGGGTTACGACAGAAATGATGAATTCACCCCTGCCATTGAAACATTTAATGTCATGGCCTGGCGGCTGAAGCAGTCGCTGGAGGAAAAAGAGCAGGATGAGGAAAGGCGGAAAGAGCTCATTGCTTCCATTTCCCATGATATACGTACGCCCCTTACGTCCATCAAGGCCTATGTGGAAGGGCTTCTGGACCATGTGGCTTCCACGCCGGCCATGCAGGAGCGGTATCTCCAGGTTATCCGCAGAAAGGCGGATGTACTGGAAAGGCTGGTGGAGCAGCTGCTGCTTCTGACGAAAATGGATATTGGTGAGAAGGCCCTTCCTACGGAATCGCTGGACCTGTCCCGGGTGGTCAGTCAGTTTGTGGAGGAAAACCGGCTGAACTGGGGCAGGAATGGCGCCGATTTCCATATAGAAGCCAAAGAGGCGGTGAAGGTGGAGGGGAATCTTCTCCTTCTGGAACGGGTGGTGGAAAATCTGGTTTCCAACAGCATCCGCTACAAAACAGAGGAGAGGGTGCATATAGATATAGAGGTAAAGAAAAGGGGCGGCCTGGCCCTCCTTTCCCTTTCCGATGATGGCCCCGGCGTGCCGGAAGAAGCGCTGGGACGACTCAAGGAGGCTTTCTTCCGCACCGATAAGGCCAGAAGCCGCACTGACAAAGGAAGCGGACTGGGTCTTTCCATTGTGGCAAGGGCGGTGCATCTGATGAAGGGCAGGGTTTCATTCAGCAGCAGAGAGCCTCACGGATTGAAGGTAGATATTGTATTACCATTGGAGGATATACATGAAAAAAAGGATACTGATTGTGGAAGATGATGACGATATTGCATCCATCGAAAGGGATTATCTGGAAGTAGGAGGCTATGAGGTAAAGGTGGAGGAAAACGGCACTGCCGGTTTGACGGAAGCCCTCACCGGAGATTACGATCTGATCCTTCTGGATATCATGCTGCCCGGCATGGACGGTTTTCAGATTGTAAGGAAACTTCGGGATAAAATCGATATTCCCATTATGATGGTCACTGCCAGAAGAAGCGACATCGATAAAATCAGGGGACTGGGTTTTGGTGCCGATGATTATATCGAAAAGCCCTTTTCTCCCGGTGTGCTGGTGGCCAGGGTGAAGTCCCAGCTGGCCCAGTATGAAAGGCTGAAAGGCACCGGAGAAAGAAGGAAGAAAATCAGCATTGGCGGCATTACACTGGAGCCTGATACCCACCGCATTTTCGTGAGGGGAGAGGAAAAGGTGCTGCCTAATAAGGAGTTCCAGCTTCTGGAGTTCCTCATGGTTCATGCGGATGTGGTGTTCAGCAGGGAGTCCCTGTATACCAGGATCTGGGGCATGGATTCTTTGGGAAATACGTCCACTGTGCCGGTACATATCAATCGTCTCAGGGAGGCGGTGGAGGAGGATCCTTCCGACCCGAAGCATATTCTCACCATCTGGGGCGTGGGGTATAAGTTTAAACCCTGAGGAGCCATGGTCTTTTGAATACTGAAAAACAAGGGATGCTTGTAATAATTACATAAATCAACAGTTGGATATTGTGACCTGAAAATTCTATACTACCCATAGAGGAAAGATAAAGAGTTCCTCCCAGGTATTGTATAGAAAGAAGGTCATTCATATGAAAAAGAATCTGAGCAGAGAAATTATGGGTGCTGTGAATGAAATGGGTAAGGAAAGAGTTATTGTTCTCTGGTTTGCCCGCCGGAGGATGTATCGGGCTGATGAAATCTGCCACATCTGCGGTATTGATTTAGCTTTCCACCTGTGGTAATCATCTGAGCGGCAGGGAAAGACAGGGAAGTTCTTCTTCCCTGTTTTTCTGCTGTTTTCATTGAACAAATCCTGTTTCCTGCGGTATACTGTATGAAGTCAAAATGGACTGCAGATGGAGGGCCCATGAATTTTCAGAGCATTTCTTATTTCATTGTGCTGGCCAGGGAGAAAAATTTCACCAGGGCGGCGGAGAAACTTCATATGACCCAGCAGGCTCTATCAGCCAGTATGGCTTCCTTGGAAAAGGAATGGGGCATGCCCTTTTTCCTTCGCCATGTACCTTTGGAGCTGACCAATGGCGGGCGGGTTTTCTATGAATATGCCCTCCGCCTGGCGGATGAGGAAGGAGAGCTTCGCCGTGCCCTTTCCGATGTGGCTGATAATCAGAGAGGCACTCTTCGTATTGGTACAGGATTTATGAGGGAGCGGGAAATCATGCCTGCCCTTTGCGCAGAATTTCGAAAGCTCTATCCGAAGGTATCCTTTACGCTGGTGGAAGGAAGTAATACCGATCTGGAAAAGATGGTGCGGGAAGGAGACCTGGACCTGGCAGTGGCCCGTTTCGGCAAAACGGTGGAAGGCATTGTGACAAGACCTTTCTATGAGGAACATATTGCTTTTCTGGTATCGAAGGAGCTGCTTTTCAGCCGCGGTTTTTCGGAGGATGATATAGAAAGTCTGGCCCATTCCCATCTGGAATCCATGGAATCACTGAGGTCTGTTCCCTTTGTCGTGACCAGCCGGGACAATGTGGCAGGAGAGGCAGCTGCCGGTTATCTGGACAGGGCTTCCTTCAAACCGGAGATTGCTGCTTCTTCTGATAACATGGGGACCCTCATTGATTTAAGCATGAGGTCCGTGGGCGCTCTTTTCTGCCCGGCCAATATGATTCACTGGAATGCAGAGGCAGCTTCCCGGGACATGGTGCGCATTGATCTTTGGGAAACGAAGTATACCATTTCGTTTGGATGGAAACGGAAGAGTCCTTTCTGGTCTATCCGGGAAGCCTTCATGGAGTATGCGGTCCATTCCATTCGGTCATAACCGGCTCTTTTACTGAACCGATTTTTACATAAAAATAAAACCAGGGATGCTTTGGCATCCATAAGGGGGTACCATGATTCTTTTTTCCATTCTGTGGAATGATATTCTTCCACTTTTCGTTTTCATCGGGGCAGGATGGTTTCTGGACAGCCGGTTTAAAATCGATATTGCCACCTACAGCCGTCTCACGGTGATGGTGGTGCTGCCTTGTTTCATCTTTTCCAGTATGTATCAGTACCAGGGCAGCGGGGCAGATATGGCGGTCATTCCGGCGGCCATGATCCTTTTGCTTTTGATGTACCTGCTTTCCGGCGTTTTTTCCAAATTTCTTCCCCTTTCCAGTGAAGAGCGGGATGAGTTCAAGGCGGTGTCCACCTTTTCCAACTCCGGCCACATCGGGGCAGCGCTGGTGATGCTGATTTATACCCATCCTCCCTTTGCAGAAGGGGCGTCCCATCCCTTTCTGGCAGAGGCCATGGGCACCATGGCGGTGCTTATGATCCTCATGAATATGGCGGTGAACGTATTCGGCGCCGCCCTCATTCGCAGCCGGGGCGCTTCGGCGGCGGACGTATTGAAATATCTTTTCCGGATGCCCGCCCTTTATGCGGCCATCCTGGCGGTGCTTGTCCGTATGGCAGGCATTCCTCTGGAACATAGTTTCCTGTGGCCGGTGCTGCAGCATTTCAACGGCGCTTTCATCGTCCTGATTACGGTAACTATAGGGCTTGAGCTCCACCGGAGCCGTTTGGCAATGCCAAAGGCGGCGGATTTCCTGTCCGGAGCGTTAAAGCTGCTCCTTGCCCCTTTCCTGGCTTTCTGCCTTACGATTGGATTTTCCGATTTCCTCAGCCCCGTGGCGAAGCAGGTGTTCTTCCTTTATGCCGCCATCCCATCGTCCATGGCCCTCATTATTTACAGCGTGGAATATAAGAACCATCCCGATTTCGTCACCCGGTCCGTACTCTTCAACACCGTGGCAGGCGCAGTGACGGTGACTGTCATGATTTATCTTTCCCGCATTCTTTTCCCTGTGGCCATGTAAGGAGGCATATGATGGCATTTTTACAGATTATTTCCGACAATATCCTGCCTCTTCTGGTGTTCGTGGCCATCGGCTACTTCCTGGACCGGCGCTACCATATGGACGTGGCGTCTCTCACCAAGCTCACCTTTTATGTGGTGCTGCCCTGCTTCATTTTCTACAGCATTTATGTGGCCAAGCTGGATATGGCCATGCTTCACGTGTTCCTCCTGTCCTTTGCCCTCATGTTCATTCTGGGATTCATCGGCATGGCGGTAGGAAAGGTGAGGGGCTTTTCCACGGCCAAAACGGAGGCTTTCAAGAACGGCACCATGTTTTCCAATAACGGAAATATCGGTATCGCCCTGATTGCCCTGGTATTTTCTAATTCGCCCTACATTGTGGATGGCAAGACCCCCTATCTGACCGTGGCCGGTGCGGCAGCCACCATGATGCTGGTGCAGATGAATATGTGCCTTAATACCCTGGGCCTTTACCAGGCGGGGAAGGGGCGGCTCAGCCCCCGGGATGCCCTGTCCGTGGTATTTCATATGCCCGTCATCTATACGCTGGTGGCGGTGTTTGCCATCAAGTATTCCGGCTTTGACATGACTGCCACTTTCCTCTGGCCTATTTTCCAGAACTGTGCCTCCGCCCTGGTGGCCATCGTCATGATTGCCCTAGGCATGCAGATTCACAGGAGCAGGATTTCCTTCGGTGATGTGGATGCCTGGCTGGGCTGCTTCGTGCGCCTTGTCATGGGGCCGCTGGTGGCATTCTGCCTCATCCACGCATGGCGCTTCATGGGCATTGCCTTTGACCCTGCAGTGAGCCAGACCATCCTCATCATGTCCTCCGTTCCGGCGGCAGTGAATTCCGTGCTTTACGCCGTGGAATTCCATAACTGCGAAGACTTTGCCACGGAACTGGTGATGATGAGCACCTTTTTGTCCTGCATTACCATGACCACCACCATCTACCTGGCCCGTATCCTGTTCCCTATCCTGTAGATGGATATGAGGCGCAGTCACAGGGAAGTGAGTATGGTAACGCTGCTTTTATCATCATTGCACAAAGGACAGTCCACCACCCTTTGAACCATAGGGCTTTTAAACCAACTAAAAAAAGGACTATGAAGAAATATGACATTTCTCCATAGTCTTTTTTATTTCAATACTTTCCATCAATCAGTTTCTTTACCTTTTCATCCAGCTTCAGTTTCCATACCAAGAAAGGGCCGCAGATGACGCCGAAAAGGGCCTGCAGGATTTCATAGGGGAGCTTGATCCAGGCATAGGCAGGAGTGCTGTACACATAGGCCCGGCCCAGGGAATAGCCTGTCACCATAATGACTGCGCCTACCAGTACTGCAGAAGCCACGCCCAGAAAACGGTTTCCCTTAAAGCAGTGATGAGCCATATAGGAAATCGCCATGGCCTGGAGCCCGTGGGTCACAAGGGATACGAACATGGGCAGGGGATAAAAGAAGAAATCCCCCAGGAAGGCACCGACGCCGCCTACCAGAAAGGCACCGGCCGGGTCAAGAATGAGGGCGGCGGTGACGATGATGATATCATTGAGATACAGATGGCCGCCGGGCACCGGCAGGCCGAAGGAAGACAGGGCCACGTTCATAGCCATAAAAAGACCGCAGATGGTGAGCCACCTTGTATTGTGCCGGCTCTGGACTGCCGGCAGAGGGTCTATGCAGTTTTCATGAATCATAATCAGCGCTCCTTTGCATTTCATTATGGTATGAATTATAATATGAAACTGAACTTATTGAAATCACCAGAAAGATTCAAAAAAATATAACCAGAAGACCGCTGGCCGCTATCAGCTATCCGCTGACCGCTGTCCCCCCTGTCCCACTATTCCTCTGTCCCACTAGAACACTGTCCCACTAGAACACTAGAACACTAGAACACTAGAACACTAGATCACTAGTTCACTAAGAAAGAAAGGAGCCGACCATGACCGGCTACATGAAACTTTACACAGCCCTTCGCGAAAAAATTACCGGCGGCGTTTACACCTCCGGCAGCAGGCTTCCCTCCAAGCGGCAGCTGGCCGATGAATCAGGATACAGCGTGATTACGGTGGAGCATGCTTATGAGCTTCTGACGGAGGAAGGATATGTGGAGCCAAGGGAGCGGAGCGGCTACTTTATGATTTACAAGGAAAGGGATGCCTACCCTGTGTCCGAAGGGAGAAGGGAAAGACGGAGGGCAGCGGAGCCGGTGGCAGTGGAGCGGCGGGATGAAATGGAGCGGGATTTATTTCCTTTTTCCGCCTTTGCCAGAACCATGAGGAATGTGCTTTCCACCTACGGGGAGAAAATATTGAATCCTTCGCCCAACCAGGGCTGCCGGGAGCTTCGGGAGGCTCTGGCATCCTATCTGGCCAGGAGCCGGGATATGCATGTACCGCCGGAAGGAATCATCATCGGATCCGGGGCGGAGTACCTCTATGGCCTCAATGTGCAGGTGCTGGGAAGGGACCGTGTATACGGGCTGGAAAATCCGTCCTATGAAAAAATCCGGAAGGTTTACGAGGCCAGCCAGGTGGAGGTGGAAATGCTTGCCATGGGGAAGGAGGGCATAGAGTCAAAGGAGCTGGCGAGGAGCCGGGCCTCCGTGCTCCATGTGACCCCCTTCAACAGCTTCCCCTCCGGTATTACTGCCAGCGCGTCCAAGCGGGCGGAGTATATCCGTTGGGCGGAGGGAAGGAAGGGATTCATCATTGAAGATGATTTTGACTCCGAATTCACCCTTCTGTCCAAACCCGAAGACACTCTCTTTTCCCTTGCGCCTTCAGGGTCGGTGATTTACATGAACAGCTTTTCCAAAACCATTGCCCCCTCCATCCGGGTGGGCTACCTGGTGCTGCCGGAACCTATGATTTCTCTTTACCGGGAAAAGGTGGGCTTCTATTCCTGTACAGTGCCGGTATTTGACCAGCTGGTGCTGGCGGAATTCATCGAAAGCGGACAGTTCGAGCGCCATATCAACCGGGTGAGAAGAAGAAGAAGGAAACTGGAAGCCTTGAGAAAGCACTGATTCCACTGTTTCCCTGACGAAAATGACCATGTAAAAAGGACTGTGAAAAATGGCAATCATTTTCACAGTCCTTTCCTATATTGTTTAGTGGGCTGGTGTACTAGTGTACTAGTGTACTAGTGTACTGGTGGGCTGGTAAGTAGGTATTGCCGCCGCAGGCAGCTTTTATCATCATTGCCTGAAGGGCAATCCACACCTTCCACACCCTCTGCACCCTCTGCACCCTCTGCACCCGCCCGCCTTTGGCGGGCCCGGCCCTTTCCCTTACAGTGTCCCGTCCAGTGCCTTATCCAGGGCATGGGCCAGCTGGTCGGCGCAGGAGGTGCCTTTTCCGGCACATTCATTGCCCCGAAGGATGTCAGCCGCTTCTTTGGCGCTTCTTCCTTCCAACAGCCTTGCGATGGCGGCAAGGTTTCCCGGGCAGCCGCCCTGGAATTTCAAATGGTGGATTTTCTTTTCATCGTCCAGGTCAAAGGTAATCTTTCTGGAACATACTCTTTCCGGTGTAAATTCGTAGCTTTTCATATTTTTATCCTTCCTTAGTCTCTATCCTTCCTTAGTTTCTTCCTTCATAAATTCCTTCAGGTGGTTCCTGTACAGGTGGAAGATACCGTATACATACTGCTGCTTTTTCATCAGGTTGTCATTGGCATACCAGTCTTTGATGAGCTTCCCTCCCACCAGCACGCTTCCGAAGGGGACCAGCAGGGCCACGCAGAGCATGCCTATGAGCTGCAGGGCATCCAGCCTTTTGGGGCTTTGAATCACGTCCTCCAGGGTGCAGAGGGCCTTCAGCTCTTTCAGGAAACGGTTATAGACCTGTTGATCCTTCAGCGCCTTTTCCTCTACATAGAGAAAGGCATAGCGGCCGCTCCATCCATAGCGGATGCCGAATTTTTCAAACCGCACCGCCATATCCTCATGGAGCCACAGGCCCTGCGCCGGCCGTCCGATGAAGAGGACATGGACTTTGGGCATTACGGCATTGCGGTGCAGCCGCCACTGCTCTTCATTCATGGTGAGGATGCGAAGGTTGTTTTCGCTGAAGCCTCCGTCTCCCTTTTCTTCATCTTCCCGGATGAGGTGAAGGATTTCATTGGAAAGTCCGGCATCCGCTTTGGCAGATACAATCAATAAAGTCTGTTTCATAGGGAGCCGCTCCTTTCCTGCGGAAGAGTCATGGCTCTTCCTTCTTTTATTATCATATCACGGATACAGGGTGCTGGAAATATAGGGAAGCACTGATTAATTCATAGAGTCTGCTTTTATAAGAATTTTTATGCACTGCTTCGTCATGGGACTCCTTAAATAGCTCGCTATTCGCGTCGTCCCATTCCTTGCATTGCATAAAAATCCAAGAATAAAAGCAGACAGTGATTTAATCAGCGATTCCCTAGATTTCAGCAAACGCCGGGGAAAGAGTCTACGAATTCGATACGGATATCGGGAAAGCTGTCCACGAACTGGACGGTAAAGTCTTCGCCATAGTCCACAAACTGCCACTCTCCGATGTCATCGGGGAAGGAGCTGACCGTTTTTACCTTGAGATCCGGGAAGGAGGATACCACCTGCACTTTGATGTCGGGGAAGGAGTCCACCACCCTGACCCGCCCGGCAAGGCGGATGTTTTTGAAATAGCCGTCCCGGTTGATGGGGCCGGCGGCGTCAGCGGCAAGGCAGCCGGTGAGAAGAAGGAAGAAACAGAAAAACAGGGTAATCATTTTTTTCATGACAGGCCTCCTTTGGTAGTTTATAAACATAAGAAAGAAACAGATCTTTCCATTCCTTCTATTATACACTATGACTGTGACAGACTCTGTCTTCATCATTTTTGATTTGCAAAAAATAAGGGTTTGTGATAGAGTATTTCTAACTTCACAAAAGCGTTGACAGGAAGTATTAAAAATTGCTGCTTGCTTTCAGAGAGTCATTGGATGGTGAAAAATGACAGAAGCGGATTTTGAACTCGTCCTCAAGCTGCATCGCTGAACAGGTAGGCGGTGCCGGCATCTGACCGTTATCAGCATAAGTGCATGCCATTGGCATGAAGAAGAGTGGTACCGCGAATCTTTCGTCTCTTGGAGACGGAAGATTTTTTTATTTGGTAGAATGGGAGGTTTTTGTATGGGAATGACAATGACACAGAAAATCCTGGCAAAGCATGCAGGACTTGATTCTGTGAAAGCGGGAGATTTGATTTACTGCAGCCTGGATCTGGTGATGGCCAATGATATTACGGCGCCGCCGTCCATTGCGGAATTCAAAAAGGTAGGACGGCCTGTATTTGACAGGGAGAAAATCGTGCTGGTGCCGGACCATTTCCAGCCGGCCAAGGATATCAAGTCCGCAGGGCTGGCTAAGATTGTTCGGGATTTTGCCAGGGAAAACGGGATTGTCCATTATTTTGAACAGGGCCGGGTGGGCATTGAGCATGCCCTGCTTCCGGAAAAAGGACTGGTGGGGCCGGGGATGGTTACCATCGGCGCCGATTCCCACACCTGTACTTACGGTGCCCTGGGCGGTTTTTCCACCGGCGTAGGGTCTACGGATCTGGGAGTGGCCATGGCCACCGGCGAAGCCTGGTTCAAAGTACCTGACGCCATCAAGGTTGTACTCACCGGTACAAAGCCTTCTGACATTACCGGCAAAGATGTCATTCTTACATTAATCGGCATGATCGGCGTGGACGGAGCTCTCTACAAATCCCTGGAATTTATGGGGCCCGGAGTTTCTTCCCTCTCCATGGCCGACCGCTTCACCATTGCCAATATGGCCATTGAAGCCGGCGGCAAGAATGGTATTTTCCCGGTGGATGAAAAGACAAAGACCTATATTGAAGGCCGGTTTACAAAGCCCTATGATGTGGTGGAAGCAGACGATGATGCCCATTATGAGAGGGAAGTGGTCATCGATCTGTCATCCATGAAGCCTGTGGTTTCCTTCCCCCATCTGCCGGGAAACACAAAGGTGGTAGGCACCTTTGGAGACATCCCCATTGATCAGGTGGTGATCGGTTCCTGCACCAACGGCAGGCTGGAGGACCTGGCCATTGCGGCCCGTATCTTTGAAGGACATAAGGTCCATCCGTCGGTGCGATGCATTGTCATTCCCGCCACGCCTGCCATTTATCTGGCGGCCATGCATGCAGGATACATTGATACCTTCATCAATGCAGGCTGCGCCGTATCCACGCCTACCTGCGGCCCCTGCCTTGGCGGGTACATGGGCATCCTGGCCGCCGGAGAGCGGTGTGTTTCCACCACAAACAGGAATTTTATCGGCCGTATGGGCCCCACGGATTCTGAAATTTACCTGGCCGGACCGCAGGTAGCGGCGGCCAGTGCGGTTATGGGACGGATTGCCGCTCCCAGGGAGGTGAAATGATGGCTGTGTTAGAAGGAAAAGTATGGCGCTACGGAGATAATATCGATACCGACGTGATTATTCCGGCCCGGTATCTCAATACCTTTGATCCCAAAGAGCTGGCAGCTCACTGCATGGTGGATATCGATCCATCCTTTGCTAAAGAAGTGAAGGCGGGAGACATTATGGTAGGAGGAAAGAACTTCGGCTGCGGTTCATCCAGAGAGCATGCGCCGGTGGCCATCAAAGCCTCCGGTGTGCCTGTGATTATTGCCGCTTCCTTCGCCCGCATTTTCTACAGGAACGGCATCAACGTGGGACTGCCCCTTCTGGAAATCGGAAGTGACGTGGAAAAAATCCATGCCGGTGACCGTCTTTCCATAGATCTCTCCACCGGTACCATCCGGAATCTTACCACCGGTGACGTCTATCAGGCACCGCCCCTTCCCGGTTTCATCCAGAATATTGCCAGAGCTGGCGGGCTTATCAATTATGTAAAGGAGTATCGGTAATATGGGAAAGCATATCGTAGTCATTCCGGGTGACGGCATCGGTAGGGAAGTCACCGATGCCGCCGTAGAAATTTTAAAGAAAACCGATGAAATTTACCATCTGGATTTCACCTATGAGTGGAAGGATGCCGGCGGCACGGCCTATGATAAATATGGTGTGCCTCTGCCTGAGGATACGATAGAGGCCTGCCGGAAGGGGGATGCCATCCTCTTCGGTGCCGTAGGCGGAGACCAGTGGGATCACCTGGAACCGGCGCTCCGGCCGGAAAAGGCCATCCTGGGACTTCGCAAATCCCTGGGTCTTTATGTGAACCTCCGCCCTGTAAAGATTGCGGATTCCATGATTGAATACTCTCCGCTGAAACCGGAAATCGCCAGAGGTACGGACATTATGATCGTTAGGGAACTGGTGGGCGGTATTTATTTCGGAAAACGGTGCGAATCGGAAATCAATGACGGCGTGGAACGGGCCTGGGACGTAGAAAGCTACTCTGTTCCTGAAGTGGAAAGAATTACCCGCTTTGCCATGGAAGCAGCCAGAAAGCGCCGCGGCCATGTGACAAGCGTGGACAAATCCAACGTGCTGGCATCCTCCCGCCTGTGGAGAAGGACCGTTACCTCTGTCCGTGACAAAGAGTATCCCCATGTCCATCTGGATCATATGTATGTGGATAACTGCGCCCAGCAGTTTGCCATCCATCCCTCTTCCTTTGACGTGGTGGTGACAAGCAATATGTTCGGCGACATCCTGTCCGACGAAGCGGCAGTCCTCTCCGGCTCCGTGGGCATGCTGCCCTCTGCCTCCATCGGCGAAGAAACAAGCCTTTACGAACCTATCCACGGCTCGGCGCCGGACATTGCAGGAAAAGGCATAGCCAACCCCATTGCCACCATCCTTTCCGCAGCCATGATGCTCCGCTACTCCTTCAGTGAAGACAGAGCCGCCGATGCCATTGAAAAAGCGGTGAACGATACTCTGGAAGATGGATACCGTACCGGAGATATTTATAAAGATGGCATGAAGAAAGTGAATGGAGAGGGGATGACCGAAGTCATTCTGGACCATCTGGATCAATGACGGATTTTTTACGGGATATATATTTCGCGAATCATAAAAAGGGCACTCCATTCTGGGGTGCCCTTTTGCGATTCAGCTTTCCTTAAAAACCTTCATCATTTCATTGGTGAGGGAATAATCATCGGGCTGGAGGATGATGTCCTTCTTTTCCGCCCAGAAGGCTTCCTTCAGCTCCGTCCTGTCCATGACAATGTCTGTGCTTCCGTCCACTTCGCAGAAAAAGCCGGCCAGAATGTCACTGGCCATGGCCCAGGGCTGGGATTTGTAGTAGCGGATGTTTTTTACACGAAGCCCTGTTTCCTCCAACACCTCCCGCTGCACTGTTTCTTCCAGTGTTTCCCCGACTTCCGTAAAGCCGGCAATGAGGGCGTAGTAGGAAATGGCCCTGCCTGCATAGCGGGTAAGGAGAAGTCTGTCCTTCCAGGTGACCGCCGCAATGACGGCGGGGTTCAGCCTTGGATATATGGTGCGGCCGCAGGAAGGGCAGATACGGGCCCTTTCGGAGGGAGAGGGCCGGAGAAGGTTCCCGCAGCTGCCGCAGTATGTATTCTCCCTGATCCACCGGAGAATCTGGAGGGCAGTCCATGCAAGGAACACCTGCACCCGGGGAATGGCGGCGGTGGTTCTCATTTTTCCCATGGGAAGGAAGCGACCCTCAGGCAGGCAGGGCGCATCGATGGACAGGAAGTAGGAAATCCCGTCCAGGGAGAAAAGATACTCCCCGGAAGCGGGCTTCATATCCCGGGCAGCAGGAAATGAAAAATCGGGCAGCAGGAAAAGGCTTTCCTCCCGGAAGTACAAAATCCGGCTGTCCCTGTCCGGGCGGCGGGAAGGGTCGAAATGGTTATCGAAATGATGGGGTGCTATATCCTGGATCATAGGAATCTCCTTCTGTTTTCTATCCATTATACAATGGAGGTCAAAGCCTGCAGGAAGACCTTCTCAAAATGAAGGTTTGGCCATTTTATGGTAAAATGGAAACAGTATGAGTAGGACTTCCGGGAAAAGATTTCATGGATTCCGGCGGAAGAGATGGTCATAGAGGAGGAGAAAAATGGACGCCATTCAATGTCTCATTTCAAGAAGAAGCATCAGGGAATATACAGACGAAATCCTGTCACCGCAGGAAATCGAAAATGTGGTGGAAATATCCCAGATGGCATCGTGCTGGGAAAACACACAGCCCATCCGCTATGTGGCGGTGCTGGACAGGAATCTGAAGGATAAAATCGCCGATGAGTGCACGAAGAAATTTCCCTGGAACACGGAAAATATCCATGCCGCACCGGCGCTGATGGTGCTCTGCACCATCAAGGGACTGTCGGGTTATGAACCGGACGGAAGCCCTTCCACGACCAAGGGCACCCACTGGCAGTCCTTTGACGCCGGCGTGGCAGCGGCCCATTTCTGCCTGGCCGCCAACGCGCTGGAGCTGGGCACCCTCATTATGGGACGGTACGATGAGGCAAAAATTAAGGAAATCCTGTCCCTTCCCGAAGATTATGACGTTTCGGCCATCATCGCCATGGGCCATCCTGCCGTCATTCCGGCGGCCAATGAAAGAAAGCCGCTGAAGGAAGTGCTTTCCTTCAGCTGACAAAAGAAAGGGGAAAAGGGCTTTTGGGTGCCTTCAGAATCTGTTATAATTATGAAAAACAGTGATACTTTGTAGACAACTGTTCATTTTCTCTACGGGAAAGGCGGAAGATGGGAATGATGGAAAAAGAGACAGACAGGGATGACAGGAAAACAGAGCGGGTTCTTTTCCTCTGGGACAGGCTGAGCCGCGGCGGCATGATCAGCCGGCAGGACCTGGTGGAAGCCTTTGGCGTCAATATCCGGACCGCCAGCCGGTACCTGGCGGAAATCAGGAAGTACCTCTTGATGAAGGAGGAGCAGGACGGCATCCGCCGGGAACTTTACTACGACCGCTCCCTCAAGGTATACCGCATACGGGAACTGGAAAATGAAATGATTTCTCCCTGCGAGCTCTTTGCCATCGGGAAGATTCTTCTGGCCAGCCGGGCCTTCCACAGGGAGGAACTTAAGTCCCTCCTGGACCGGCTCCTGCAGTCCGCCGTACTGGGAACGGACAAAAAGGAAGTGGAAGAGTATATCCGGAGCGAACTTTTCGACTACCGGGATCCGTCCCACGGAAAGCCGGATCCCCATATTCTCTGGTCCATTGCCGGCGCCGTGAGGAATCACCATGTCCTTTCCTTTGATTACCGGCGGCAGGGAGAAACAGAGGGAAGGCCCCATGAAGTATGTCCTGAAGGGGTTCTTTTCTCGGAATACTATTTCTATATGCTGGGCGTTCCTGCAGGAGAAGGAAAATTGTCCGAAGAAAATACCCGGGTGTACCGGGTGGACCGCATGAGCCATCTGGTGGACACAGAACGCACCTTTACCATCAATTACGGAAAAAGGCTTCGGGAAGGAGAGTTCAAAAACAGCATCCAGTACATGTACGGAGGAAAGCCGGAACATATCCGTTTCATCTATAAAGGGCCCAGCGTGGAAGCGGTGCTGGACAGGCTCCCTACGGCCAAGGCGGCGCCAAGAAAGGACGGCAGCTTCCTCATTACCGATGAGGTCCGGGGCGACGGCATCCTTATGTGGCTCCTGAGCCAGGGAAGCCGGGTCAAAGTCCTTTCGCCTGCTTCCCTGAAGGAAAAATGGCTGAAGGAAGCGGAAGCCATCTGCGAAGCAGGCAGGAAGTAAAACGGCAGGGAAGAAACAGGCTATGATTATCAATACAGGACAGCGCACCGATATTCCCGCCTTTTACAGTCCATGGTTTCTGAAACGGCTGGAAGAAGGATATGTGATGGTAAGAAATCCTTTCAGCAGGGGACAGGTCACCTGTCTGCGGCTGGATCCCAGGGTGGTGGACCTCATCTGCTTCTGCACCAAGAATCCCGGCCCCCTGCTGCCCCATATGGAAAAGTTATCTTCCTTCCGCCAGCTCTGGCATGTCACCATCACTCCCTACGGAAGGGATATGGAACCCTTTGTCCCGCCGGTGCGAGAGGCAATATCCGCCTTCCGCGCCCTGTCGGACATAACAGGCCCCTCCCGTATCTGCTGGCGCTATGACCCCATCCTGCTGACCGACGTCTATCCCCTTTCCTTTCACATCCGCGCCTTTTCCTATATGGCGGAAGCGCTGGAAGGATATACCCACACCTGCATATTCAGTTTCCTTGACCTCTACAGGAAAACGGTGCGGAACTTTCCGGAAGGCCGGCGCGTAAGCCATGAAGACCAGTGGAAACTGACCGGGGAAATGGTGGAAATCGGGAGACAGCATGGCATGAAGCTGGTGTCCTGCCTGGAAGACCCGGCTCTTGCATCCCTGGGCGCAGATACCACCGGCTGTCTCACGAAAGAAAAGGTGGAAAAGGCCATTGGCCTTCCCCTGAAGATTCCGTCCTATGAAAAAGGGCCGGTGAGGAAGGGCTGTGCCTGCCTTCTGGGCCATGACATAGGTGCCTACAGCAGCTGCCTCCATGGCTGCCGCTACTGCTACGCCAATGAAAGCAGGGAAACAGTACTGGCAAACAGAAGAAACCATGACCCTGACTCTCCTTTCCTTATAGGCGGGAGAGAAGAGGGCGATGAAATCAGGGAAGCCCGCCAGGAAAGCTGGATAAACAGGGAGGTAAGCCTTTTCTGAAAAACGCGGTCATCATAAAAAAATAAAAAAGATTCCTTGACAGCGGAAAGGGAAATTGATATAATCTAATACGCTAAACCTTGAGGCACCTGCCGAGAAAGAAAACAGGGGTTGACAGGAAAAAGCAAATGTGATATTATCATGAAGCTGTCACACAGCATCACGAAAAACATTTTGAAAAAACTTTGAAAAAAGAGTTTGACAAAACAAAAACTTCGTGATATGATAATCAAGTCGCTTGAAGAGCGATGATTCTTTGAAAACTGAACAGTACAGCGAACGAATCAAGCCGATGTGCGAGGTAGCAATACCGAGCAATTTTAATGAGTAAGGCAAGAAATAAAGAGCCAAACGAACAATCTATCATGGAGAGTTTGATCCTGGCTCAGGACGAACGCTGGCGGCGTGCTTAACACATGCAAGTCGAACGAGAGGACAAGAGAAGCTTGCTTCTTTTGGAATCGAGTGGCAAACGGGTGAGTAACACGTAAACAACCTGCCTTCAGGATGGGGACAACAGACGGAAACGACTGCTAATACCGAATACGCTTGGAAGACCGCATGATTTTCCAAGGAAAGGGTGGCCTCTACCTGTAAGCTATCGCCTGAAGAGGGGTTTGCGTCTGATTAGGCAGTTGGTGAGGTAACGGCCCACCAAACCTACGATCAGTAGCCGGTCTGAGAGGATGAACGGCCACACTGGAACTGAGACACGGTCCAGACTCCTACGGGAGGCAGCAGTGGGGAATCTTCCGCAATGGGCGAAAGCCTGACGGAGCAACGCCGCGTGAGTGATGACGGCCTTCGGGTTGTAAAGCTCTGTGATCGGGGACGAACGGTCCGTAAGCTAATATCTTATGGAAGTGACGGTACCCGAATAGCAAGCCACGGCTAACTACGTGCCAGCAGCCGCGGTAATACGTAGGTGGCAAGCGTT